>OLOI01000070.1_pt1 | contig 96673 bp, 96 predicted proteins | sample 1672131 | NCBI WGS metagenome assembly OLOI01 (sample SAMEA3136651, study PRJEB25190) | human gut metagenome
ATTAATTTTTACGGCAGGGCGTGCCGTAAAAGAATGCTTTTGTAAATTACTTGGCCTGTTTTTGAAAACTGGGGTAATAATTTCATTTTGTTCTGTCATAAATAAAAAATCTCCTTACTGATGATAGTCTCAGTATAGAAGATCCGGGGTAGCTAGAGCTAGACGTACTGTTATTGACTGCTTACGATCTAATCTCAGCCTTGCGGCCGATATAGCTAAAGTGGTAATTCGCTATGCTCATTAATTGGCACGCACCGGAGCACGTTTACCTTATTTGTGGTAAGACAGACCTCTTCTAGAACCACAAACGTTATCAAGAAAAATTAGGCAGCTTAACACCGGTACAATACCGGCATTAAGCTGCCTAAGAAACTTTGTATAATTTATTGCCTAATTGACAGACAGGGCCCAGTTCATTTTACCGAACGTTGAAGGTCATTGTTGTTTCAGAGGTTAACTTCGCGGCGAAAAACAAAATTATAAGTAATTTCTATCTTGCTCTCGCTGTTGATATTTAGCTTATTTCCACTTCATTACACACACTGGTTCTGGACAACTAACATCTTTTTGAAGAAGAGTTAACTTACCAGTTGATGGATTTCGTTTATAAAGCGTAAGGTTATCAGAGTTCTGATTTGAAGCTAAAAGATAATTTTCATCTTGATTTAGATTGAAATCGCGTGGAAAATCTCCTTCAGTTGAAATTGATTGAATATGTTTAACGGTAAAATCTGGTTGGACTTCAAAGACGGCAATGGTGTTTTCACCACGATTTGAAGTATAGACAAATTTACCATCATTTGAGATCCGGATAGCAGCTGCTCCATTGTGAGCTGTCCAGTCTTCAGGAATTGTTTTGAGCGTTTGAAGGTGCTTAAATGATGCATCGTTACTATTATACTTGAGTACTTCTAGTTTACTGCTTAGTTCACCTAAAAGATAAGCATAATTACCATTTGGATGGAAAGCTATATGACGGGTACCAAAGCCATCTTCACACTTGTAGCGAGAGACAGCAGTTAATTTACCATCATCAGAGACATCGTAAACCACAACAAGATCCATTCCTAAGTCACATACAACTAGACGATTGTCAGGAGTTAGATCGGCATAATGAACATGTGGAGCCTCTTGTTCAGGTTCAGGACCAGTTGCTCCTTCATGAAGGACAGAATCAGTTTGTGTCAACGTTCCATCTTCGTTGATCTTAAAAACATCTATTTTTGCTGTATGATAATTAGCGCTGAATAATAAATGCCGTTTGTTATCAACGCCAACATATGCAGGAGGGGCACCGGCAGCTAAAACATCGCTTAACATCTTAGCATTGTCGTCGCTTAATGAATAAGAGGCAACTCCTCCCTTATCATCTACTTGTTTAATTGCGTAGATCCGATCATCTTGACCAACTTGTAAGTAAGCTGGCTTTTGAGATGGAATTGCTAGTTCAACATTCGTTATTTTTTCTTGGGCAGTATCGAGGGTAACTTTATAGATCCCTTTACTTGCTTTTTTAGTATAAGTTCCAATTAGAAATTGTTCAATCAAGGCAATTTCCTCCTTTTTGAAAATGCTTACCTATATAATAGCAATTTGCTCGTCGTAATTCTAGCTGTGATACACTGTTATTAGTAATTTTTAGTTGTTAATGGAGGAGAAAAGTTGAAAAAAGTTGAACGTCAACGAGAAATGGTAAAAAATAATCTTGCCCTTTTTCAATGTCCTGTTTGTGAACAGCCAATGGAGAGAATCGAAGGAAACAGTATTATTTGTGGAAATAGTCATCGCTTTGACTTTAATCGGCATGGTTATCTTCACTTTCTTAATGGAGCGGCTAATACTGAATATGATCGCTCAATGTTTGAATCTCGTCGTCAGCTATTAAATGCAGGACTATTTAAGCCAATTATTGAAAATATCGGTAAATTCTTGCCTTCAAAATCTTTAAGGATCTTAGATGTAGGGACTGGGGAAGGAACACCATTATTACAATTAGAAACAATCCGTGCTAATTGTAATGATACGATGATTGGCTTTGATATTTCGAAACCAGGGATAACGCTTGCTACTCAGTTACCGTTAAAGGCATTTTTTTGTGTAGCTGATTTACGTAAATTACCTTTTAATGATGAGAGTTTTGATTGTATATTAGAGTTGTTTTCTCCATCTGATTATCAAGAGTTTAAACGGGTTCTAACAAAAGATGGGACCCTTATTAAGGTAATTCCTAACGCTAACTACTTAGTCGAATTACGTCACCTCTTATATGAAACAGGAGAACGTAATTACCACTATGATAATTCACGAGTAATCGAGTTATTTAAACAACATTATCCTCATAGTAAAGTTGAAACAGTAACCTACCAATTTAGAATTCCAGATGGCTTACAACAAGCGATGCTGGAAATGACGCCTTTACACTGGGGAGCAAACGCTAAAAGATTATCTAAAGAAGAATTAACCCAATTAAAAACAATTACGGTGGATGTAAGCTTATTAATTGCGAAAAAAGCTAATTAATTATTGCAACATTACTAAATTAGTGCTAAATTATTATAAGAAATCGTTTGATAATTGACATCGAATATAAGTGTTTCGTTGGTAATTATCAAGGAGTACTTCATTAAAGCAGCGTTTCGCCGTGCCCACACCGAGACCCTGCTTTTTTTATTTTATTAAGGAGATTTTATTATGACAAACCATATTGTCTTGTTTGAACCATTATTTCCAGCGAATACGGGAAATATTGCACGAACTTGTGCGGGGACAAATACTGAATTACATTTAATCAAGCCATTAGGATTTTCAACTGATGATAAGCATATGAAACGGGCTGGATTAGACTACTGGGATAAAGTAAAGATCACGTATCATGAGGATTTACCTTCATTTATGAAAACTATTCCTGATATTAACCGTTTATATATTGTTTCTAAGTTTGCTACCCATGATTATAGTGATGTTGATTATACGGGTGAAGGAGATCATTATTTCCTATTTGGAAAAGAAACAACTGGCTTGCCCGAACGTTTTATGCAAAAATATCCAGAAAATGCTATCCGGATTCCTCAAAATGACAATAATATTCGGGCCCTAAATTTATCAAACAGTGCAGCGATTGTTATTTATGAGGCATTGCGGCAACAGAATTTTCCTAATTTAGCACGCGTTCATAAATATGAATTTGATAAATTAAAGTAACCTTAAGGAGGCAATAATGCGATGGCGAGAAGAAAAAAGGCATCATCCCGCCGGACAAGAGGGAAAAAACAACAGTATCGATTAATGGATAATCTATTAGGAATAATTGTTTGCCTTTTAATGTTAGTTGGCTTATTTAATTTAGGAGTATTAGGAACCTTTCTCGATAACTGTTTTAAGATTTTTGTAGGGTCATCCTTTCCGATTGCGATGATTATTGTTTTTCTTTATGGATTATGTTTTGCATTGTATGGGCATCGTCCGCATTTCAAAAAACGTTGGATTGCAGGAACTATTATTGCCTATATTGGTTTATTAATGTGGCTTCAGACAGTAATGTTTCAGCGTCTGAATCTTCATGCAAAGGTAATCGAAACTACTTGGAATAGTCTTAGTAAGGTCATTTTTAATGGTGATTCGACTGTTCCGGTTGGTGGAGGGATGATTGGTGCTTACCTATATAATGGAAGTAATATTTTAATTTCAGAGGTTGGAACAGCGGTATTATCATGGTTATTAATGATTATCGGAATTATTGTCTTTTTTGCATTACCGTGGCGCGAATTTCTAGTAAAATGTGGGATTGGCATTAAAAAATCTGGAGCAGCAATGGCTAATGCTCACGATCAATTAATGAAAAAGAGAACGGAGAGAGCAACCAAGACAACTACGGTACCATCAATTAGCGTGCCCCTTGCTAAAGCATCAAGGCAGGTTAAAGATTTTTTTGCTGACCAAGAATCAGCAGAGCCAACGTCAACGCCGCCGGTTTCTCCAGCGATGCCTATTCAAGATCCTGTTGAACCAACTATTAGGGTCGCAAGTGAAAGTCAAGTGGAAGGAACTCATAGCGGTACCCAAGATGAGCAGACTTCGAAACAACATGACGATACGGAAATTAAACTTGCAGGAATTGATGCTAAAGAAGATAATGATTATCAATTGCCGCCAGTCAGCCTGCTAAGTCAAGTAAAAGCAACAGATCAGCAGGAAGATTTGAATAATATCAAAAAGAACACCAAAACACTTCAGCAAACCCTAAAATCTTTTGGTGTGGATGCAACAGTTGAAAATGTTAATTTGGGTCCTTCCGTTACCAAGTATGAGTTACGCCCAGCAGTAGGAGTAAAAGTCAGCCGAATAACCCATTTGGCTGATGATTTAGCCCTTGCCCTTGCGGCTAAAGATATCCGGATTGAAGCGCCAATCCCGGGGAAATCATTAATTGGGATTGAAGTTCCGAACCAGCAAATTGCAACAGTTGGTTTTCGCGATATGGTCGAAAATGCTCCTAGTAATGATAATCCAATGGAAGTTCCGCTGGGTCGCAGTGTAACTGGGGATATCAAAATGGCCGATCTAACTAAGATGCCACACCTTCTTATCGCTGGGGCAACGGGTAGTGGTAAGTCTGTTGCAATCAACGTTATCATTACAAGCATTTTATTAAAAGCTAAACCGCATCAAGTAAAAATGTTAATGATTGATCCTAAAAAAGTCGAATTAAGTGTTTATAATGGTATTCCCCATCTGCTCAGTCCGGTAGTTTCTGAACCCAAAAAGGCAGCTCGGGCATTAGGAAAAGTTGTTGCAGAAATGGAGCGCCGTTATGAATTGTTTGCAAAATTCGGTGTTCGTAACCTGGATGGGTATAATAAGTTGGTCAAACAACAAAATGATGACCATCCTGATGAAGTTCAAGCTAACCTACCATTAATTTTAGTTATTGTTGATGAATTAGCCGACTTAATGATGACTGTTTCTCATGATGTTGAAGATGCAATTGTCCGAATTGCACAAATGGGGCGGGCTGCTGGTATTCATATGATTTTGGCAACTCAGCGTCCTTCTGTCGATGTTATTACAGGGCTTATTAAGGCTAACGTTCCTTCTCGAATTGCCTTTGCGGTTTCTAGTGGGGTTGATTCGCGAACTATTATCGATACTAATGGGGCAGAAAAGCTCCTTGGTCGAGGTGATATGTTATTTGAACCAATTGATCAAAATAAGCCAGTCCGGATTCAAGGCGCATTTATTTCTGATCATGATGTTGAATCAGTAGTAGACTTTATAAAAAACGAGCGAGCGGCTGAGTATGACGATAATATGGTTGTAACTGATAATGAAATCGAGCAAGAAGAACAAGCTGAGGAGGAAGATGAATTGTTCCCCGAAGCATTAGATTTTGTGGTTGATCAACAAAAGGCATCAACTTCGCTAATTCAGCGTCGTTTTAGAATTGGCTATAATCGTGCAGCAAGAATTATTGATGATATGGAACAGCGTGGATTTATCGGACCAGCTAATGGATCGAAACCACGTGAAGTTTATAAGCAAAAAAGTGAGGAATAAAAAAGACCGGAGAGATTTTTCTCCGATCTTTTTTATTCCGACTACATGGATGTTTAATAGGCTAAATTAAGTTTAAGGATGCAACTGCTCCAAAAATTAAAGAACCAAGCATTGCAATTAACATGAGCCAAATAGCAACCATGGTAATTTTTTGGAAACGAGTTTTCTTTTTTCGCTGCATTATTAACCATCCTTCCATTTTTATCAATAATAGTAGTGTAACGCATCTTTAATGCCTTTTTCAAATCTAGTTTTAGTTTATGTTAAACTTAAATTACTTATTTGAAGAGAAGGGGACTGAAAAGGTTGATGGTTAGTATTCAAGTTATAATTTTAGAGATTATTTTATTATTAGTGATTGGGATAGTAGAACGATTATTAGTACGAATATTTCATCATCCTAAAAAAACAAAGCATTTATGGTGGGGATGGACAATTATTTTATGGATTCTGATAATCTTTAATATTGGATTTTATTGGCCAGCTTATCCTATTGCCTTATGGATGATTCTAGCTCTGTTATTAATTGCTTTACAAATTATTCACAATCATGAATTCATTTATCGCCGTTACTGGCCAGTATTTTGGCGGTATTCGGCATATTATGCTTTAACTATATATATTGGTAGCTTAATTATTTCACCATGGTTACCGTTGATATAAAAATATTAAGTGAATTGAGGCTGGGAGAAAACAAAGTTTTCTCTCAGCCTCAACTGTTTTCACGAACAATATCAAGATAACGTGGAAAATAATCACAAGGCTCGAGTCTAAGTACGAACGCTAATCAGCGTTCTAGCTTAGTTCAACGCCTTGTCGAGGAGATTATTTCCCACTTCCGCTCACTTTTTTGTGTCTATTACTTTTTGGTAAAATTCACAAAATTACGTGGTGAGAAGTGGGGGATTGTGGTAGACTTGACCTATAACGTGGTAAAGGAGGACATTAGTCGTGTTAATGGGAGAATTTACACACACTATTGATTCCAAAGGCCGACTAATTATTCCTGCCAAATTTCGAGAACAATTGGGGGCACACTTCATTGTTACTCGGGGGTTAGATGGATGTTTGTTTGGATATCCATTAAATGAATGGGCGATTTTAGAGCAAAAGCTAAAGGCGCTCCCATTAACAAAGCGTGATGCACGTGCATTTGTACGCTTTTTATATTCCGCTGCGACAGATTGCGAAATTGATAAACAAGGACGGATTAATATTCCGATAACATTACGAACTCATGCTTCACTTGAAAAGAAGTGTGTAATCGTTGGTGTGTCTAATCGTTTAGAAATCTGGAGCGCTGAACGGTGGAATAAATTTACAAGCGAAACAGCTGATAATTTTGATGAGATTGCTGAAGATCTTAATATTGATTTTTAATGGAGGTTTTAGTTGATGGCAGAATTTAAACATGTAACGGTACTTTTAAAGGAGGCCGTAGCAGGATTAAATGTGCAACCAACAGGTACCTACGTTGATGCAACATTAGGTGGTGGTGGTCATACGCAAGCTATTTTACAACAGCTCGTCGATGGCCACCTATATTCATTTGATCAAGATCAGACGGCAATTGATTACAATAAAGAACACTTGAAAACTGCAATAGAACAGCAAAAATTAACATTAGTTGAAGATAATTTCCGCAACTTAAAAGCGGAATTGAATAGCTATAATGTAAAACATGTTAATGGAATTTTATATGATTTAGGTGTTTCATCTCCACAGTTCGATGATGCTAAAAGAGGTTTTAGCTATCAGCATGACGCACCCTTAGACATGCGGATGAATCAGGAACAAAAATTGTCGGCAATGGAAGTTGTTAACGAATGGCCATATGAACGTCTCGTTAAGATTCTTTACCGATATGGAGAAGAAAAGTTTGCTAAGTCAATTGCTAGAAAGATTGAACAACGCCGAAAGGTAGCACCAATAAAGACGACATTTGAATTAGTTGATGTGATTAAAGAAGGAATTCCGGCAGCAGCTCGTCGTCATGGTGGTCATCCAGCGAAAAAGAGTTTTCAAGCTATTCGGATCGCAGTTAACGACGAATTAGGTGCTTTAGAGGAATCGTTAGAACAAGCATTAGACTTGTTAGATGTTGGGGGACGAATCAGTGTCATTACCTTCCAATCCCTAGAAGATCGGTTAGTAAAGACCATGTTTCGTGAAAAGACTTCATTAAGTGGGGATGTACCGCAGGGATTACCAGTAATACCAGCGGGAATGGAACCAAACTTCAAATTAATTAATAAAAAGCCGATTGTAGCTAGTGATGAAGAATTAGCGGCAAATCATCGTGCGCATAGTGCCAAGTTGAGGATAATCGAGAAAATTAGAGAAGGAAAGTGACAGAATTATGGTTTCAAATGCGGCAAGGCAACTGGCGGGAGAGCAGCAACCGCAGCAAGCGCCAAGGAAAAAGACTTATCAACAACCAAAGATTTCTCCAAGTCCGGTTAGATGGTCAAAATTTGAAAGATCTTTAGTAGCAGTAGGAAGTTTAATCACACTGTGCTTGATGATTAGCTTACTTTCTACGAAAATTAGTATTAATAATCAGCAACGGCGCTTACAGGATACTCAAACTCAAATTACTAAGGCAAAAAGCAGTAATACAAGTTTGCAGCAGGAAATCGCTGAATTGACGACTCAATCGCATTTGAAATCAGCAGCACATAAATATGGATTATCAGATAAAAATTCAAATGTAAGGAACGTTAATAAATAATGAATAAGAAGCCACAACGAACGAAAAATAGGGGACATAGAGAAAACCGAGGGACCTTTGGCAAATGGCTCTTTCTAATCACGGTTGGATTGTTTACCTTGTTTATCGTTCGTTTTGCGTATATCGCAATAAATAAAGATGTTCAACATGTTAACTTACGGTCACAAGCGGAGCAAATTTATACCCAGCAGCGAATTATTCAAGCGCGACGGGGTGATATTTATGATTCAGAAGGAAACCCCTTGGCAACTGATACAAGTAAATATACCCTCTATGCTGTTTTAGATCGAACCCAAAAGTCTTCTGATGGTAAACCATTATATGTAAAAGATCGGAAAAAAACTGCCAAGGTACTATCACAGTATATTGATCTGACACCAAAGCAAATTGAAAAGATCCTTAAACCAAAGGGGCAAGCCTACCAAGTTGAATTTGGAAATGCTGGAAGCAACCTTTCTGTTTCAACGATGCAGAAGATCAAGAATCGGCACTTGCCAGGAATTAATTTTATTGCGACTCCAGCACGTCAATATCCAGAAGGCGAATTTGCTTCTCAAATAATTGGGATGGCAACTCCTAAAGTTAAAAATGATAATGGAACTGAAGAGACTAATTTAGTGGGCCAATTGGGCTTGGAAGGCTACTTTAATAAACAATTAACGGGAATAAATGGGTTGAGAAAAGATAAACAGGACGTCTATGGATACCAGATTGCTAATTCAAAGCAGGTAACTAAAAAAGCCATCAACGGTGATAATATCTACACTACCCTTGATTCACAAACCCAACATTTTCTCGAAAATAAAGTTAATAAAGTTTATAAAAGTTCTAACGCCAATGCAATGACTGCAGTTGTAATGGAAGCTAAAACAGGTAAAATTATTGCCGCTACGCAACGGCCAACTCTTCATGCAGAAAATAATCCTGTTTGGCGGAATATGTTAGTTCAAGATGCTTATGAACCAGGTTCGGTAATGAAAATTTTGTCATTAGCTGCTGCTATTGATACCGGACATTTTAATCCTAATGCGACCTTTAATTCGGGAACATGGACTATGGGTGGCGGAAAAATCACTGATTGGTCAAGTTCTGGCTGGGGAACAATTTCCTATAAAGATGCTTTTGATATGTCTAGTAATGTTGGGTTTGCTCATGTAGAACAAGACATGGGAGCAGAGACATGGATGAAGTACATTAAACGATTTGGCCTGTTAAAAAAAGTTAATGTTATTGGAATGAGTAACGAGGTTAATGGTTATACTTCATTCAAAGGGATTCTTGCTCAGGCAAATACCGCTTTTGGACAGGGAATTACTGTAAATGTTATGCAGATGATGCAAGCGTTCAGTGCTATTGGCAATAATGGTAAAATGATGAAGCCTTACATTGTTAGCAAAGTTGTAGATGGTAATAGCGGAAAGACGATTCAAAAGGTCAAGCCTAAAGTTGTTGGACAACCAATAAAAGCATCGACAGCGAAAAAGGTCCTTGGTTACATGCAAGGCGTTGTTTACGACCAAAAGGGCCTTGGCCACGATTACCAAATTAAGGGTTACCGAATTGCTGGAAAGACCGCAACTGCACAAATTGGTGGTGCTCATGGTTATTCAACTGGTGATACAAACTACCTTTACTCCTTTGCCGGGATGGCACCAGCTAAAAACCCAAAGTATATTATGTATGTTACCCTTCGCCAACCGCAAAACCTTAAAAAACCAGCAACCAAACAAATTGCCAGCGTCTTTAATCCGACAATGAAAATGTTGTTGAGCCAACAAAAAGTTGCAGAAAAGGCCAAGAAAAAGGTTATTACAATGCCTAATGTTGTTGGTCAAGCAAGCGATGAAGCTAATAAAGAATTATCAGGTAAAGGAATGCAGGTAATTGTTGTAGGTTCTGGCAAGAAAGTTAAACAACAATCAGCAGTTCCAGACGAACAAGTGTTAACAGATCAACATGTTATTCTTGATACTGGTGGCGAGTATAAAATGCCGGATATTTCTGGATGGAGTTCTGCGGATGTTCAACAATTAGCTAAGGTTCTTAAGCTAAAAGTAAAAGAAAATGGAAACGGCTATGTTACTCAGCAAAGTATTTCCCCTGATACAACTATTAAGCGTGGAACGACTTTAACCGTTCAATATGAAGCTAAAAACTAGCAGAGAAACTAATTGGAGGTAAATATGAATTTCTTAAGTGCAGTTTTGACTATTCTTAGTTCATTCTTAATTACGTTTTTATTAATGCCCTCGTTAATTAAATATTTTCGGGCAAAAAAAGAAGGTCAGCAGATTCGTAAAGAAGGTCCTACCTGGCATGCTAAAAAGGCTGGGACGCCAACAATGGGAGGATTATTATTCATCTTCTCTGCAGTAGTAACGATTTTGTGGGTTGCTGCTTGGCAAGGATTGATTACGAATACGCTGTGGGCACTTCTCTTTGTCCTGGTTGTTTATGGCTTAATTGGGATGTGGGATGATAGTATTAAAATCTTTCACCATCAAAATGAAGGCTTTAAACCATGGCAAAAGGCGCTATGCCAGGTATTAGCAGCAATGGTCTTTACTGTTATTTACCAGCATGAAGGTTTTCAAATGGGCTTTGGAACAACGCAAATTGGTTGGCTTTACGGTTTGTTTATTATTTTTTGGATCGTCGGCTTTTCAAATGCTGTTAATTTAACTGATGGACTTGATGGCTTGGTAAGCGGCCTTTCCATTATTTCTTTTGCGGCTTATCTAATCATTGCGTTGGTAAATCTCAATCAACCAGGTTATCCGGAAATTGCTCTTTTCTGTTTAGCAATGATCGGAACTTTACTAGGTTTCTTCCCTTATAATCATAAGCCCGCTAAGATTTTTATGGGTGATATGGGATCTTTAGCAATTGGAGCATCCTTAGCCGCTGTTTCATTGTTATTACATCATGAATGGTCATTATTAGTAATTGGAATCGTTTATGTTTGTGAAACTGCTAGTGTCATTCTTCAAGTGGCTTCATTCAAAACAACTGGTAAACGAATTTTTAAGATGACCCCAATCCACCATCATTTTGAAATGAGCGGGTGGAGTGAATGGAAAATTGATATTGTGTTTTGGCTTGTAGGGTTAGTGGCTGCAATTATTGCTGTTACAACAATCTTATTAGTTGGTTAGGAGTAAAGAGAAATGAAAAAAATTGATGAATATCAAGGTAAAAAAGTTCTTGTAATGGGTTTCGGAATTAGCGGAATTAATGCAGCCCACTTATTGGTAAAACTTGGTGCAAATGTTACCGCTAATGATAAAGCAACTCCTAAAAATAATGATATTGTTGATGATTTAGAAGCTGATGGAATCAAGGTAATTACTGGTGATAATCCCATTTCATTAGCTAATGAAGGTTTCGATGTTGTAGTAAAAAATCCTGGAATTCCTTATGATAATCCATTAGTGGCTGCATTTGTTAAGCAAGGGACACCCATTATTACGGAAGCAGAACTAGGATGGCAAATTTTTGATGGTCACCTTGTAAGTGTAACCGGAAGTAATGGGAAGACTACCACAACGACTTTAACTCAACTAATGATTGCTGAAAATGCAAAACATCAAGTAAAATATGCAGGTAATATTGGAATTTCCTTTAGTAAAATTGCTGAGGATTTAGGACCAGACGACACATTGGTCACAGAATTATCTAGTTTCCAATTATTAGGAGCACCGACAATTCATCCGCATATTGCAATTATTACTAACATTTTTTCTAACCATTTAGACTATCATAAGACACGAGAAAACTATATTAATGCAAAGCTTAATATTACCCGGAACCAAACCAAGGATGATTTCTTAGTTATTAACTGGGATCGTGATGAATGGCAGAAGATTGCCCAGCGTAGTCAAGCTACCATTGTGCCATTTTCTCGTCTTAATAAGAGTCATGAAGGATCTTATGTAGAAGATGGAATGATTTACTGGCGTGGGCAAGAAGTTATGCCAACCAAGGATATTCGATTGATCGGTCCCCAAAATGTAGAAAATGCGTTGGCAGCAATTGCAGCGGCAAAATTAAGTGGTGTTACAAATGATGCAATAAAGAAAGTTTTAACAACATTTAGTGGAGTCCGTCACCGCTTACAATATGTGATGGAATACCAAGAACGGCTTTTCTACAATGATTCAAAATCAACAGATATTGAAGCCACGGAGGTTGCCTTACAAGGTTTTGATCGTCCAGTAATTCTTTTGGCAGGTGGCCTTGATCGTGGTTATACCTTTGAACGGTTGGTTCCTTACTTTAAGAAGCACGTCAAGGCAATGATTGTTTTTGGTGAATGTAAAGATAAAATGAAGGATGCGGGAAATCAAGCTGGGGTTCCAGTAGTTGAAAGTGAAAATGCAATTACTGCGGTACCAGAAGCATGGAAGTTGAGTGAACCAGGAGATGTCATTCTCCTCTCGCCTGCTAATGCTAGTTGGGACCAATTCCCGAGCTTTGAAGTTCGTGGTGATAAATTTATTGAAGCAGTTGAAGAATTAACAGGAAAGAAGGAACAGTAAGATGCGGTTATTGGTATCAGGTGGTGGAACTGGTGGTCATATCTACCCGGCATTAGCATTAATCGAACGCTTAAAGCAGGTTGAGCCAGATACTGAAGTGTTATATGTTGGAACAACTCGTGGCCTTGAAAATAAAATTGTACCGGATGCCGGAATTGAGCTTGAAACAATGCATATGCAGGGCTTTAAGCGTTCTCTTTCTCTTGAAAATTTTAAGACAATCTATCTTTTTTTAAACTCTGTCCATCATGCTAAAAAAATTATTAGTGAGTTTAAGCCTGATGTTGTTTTAGGGACGGGAGGATATGTAAGTGGAGCTGTCCTATATGCTGCCGCAAAGAAACATATCCCAACCGTAATTCATGAACAGAATAGCGTTGTTGGCGTAACAAACAAGTTTTTAAGTCGCTATGTTGATCAAATTGCAATTGCATTTGAAGCTGCACGCAGTCAATTTCCCGCTGATAAAGTTACAATGGCAGGTAATCCTCGTGCTCAACAGGTAGCAGCTAAAAAAGACAGTGACTTTTCATGGACAAGATATGACTTGAAAGATGATGTTCCAACTTTAATGATTTTTGGAGGAAGCCAAGGAGCACCGAAAATCAATAAGACAGTTGTCGACGCTATTCCAGAGTTCAATAAGCGTCCTTATCAGGTTATCTTTGCAACTGGTCAAAAACGGTACGATGATGTAAAGAAGCAACTAGCAGAAGGTAATATTAAACCAGCTGATAATGTTAAAGTTGTTCCTTACATTAAAGATATGCCGGCTAAAATGCCTCGGGTAGCGGCTTTGGTATCGCGAGCAGGTGCAACCACCATTGCTGAGGTAACAGCACTCGGAGTTCCTACGATTCTAATTCCTAGTCCGTATGTTACCGCTAACCACCAAGTAAAGAATGCTCAAGCTTTAGTTAAGAATAATGCCGGTCTAATGATTACTGAAGACAAATTAGATGCCCGGGCATTACTGACTCAAGCAGATAAGATTATGGAAGATGAAGAAGTACGTAAAGAAATGGCTCATGCTGCTGAAAAGATGGGACGGCCAGATGCTGCTGATAGACTAATTAAGATCTTGCATAAGGCAATTGACGAACATGAAAAATAAAGTATAGATTAGAAAGGAGGAGAAAAGATGTTGGATGATAGATCAGCAATTGAGCATCATAAATATTCACAGCGGCTAACTGAATTAGAAAAGCGAAGTGCTGCTGCTCAACAGCGACAACAGCAAAGAAAGCCTTCGAAAACTCATGTTGGTAATAAGATTCGCGGGATTAAGATTAAGCGCTATGTTTCTAATGGCGAGCGAGTCTTAAAATTAGTTGTATTATTCAGTGTTATTCTCCTCTTTATGCTTTATATTATTTCTCCCTTGAGTAAAATTACCACGCTTCATGTAACTGGTAATCATGATTTAACTAAAGAACAAGTAGAAAAAAATACAAATATTTATCCAGGACGGTTTATTTGGGGCGTTTATCTTGCTCGTCATCAACTCACTAAACAAGCTATTCGCAAAAATCCTCAAATAAAAGATTTAAGGATCAAGGTAACCGGTCCCCAGTCTCTGCAAATATCTGTAAAAGAAAATGCGCTTTTAGGAACAGCGGTGATGGATAATGATACATACGCTGTCTTAGCTGACGGCCAATTACAGCGAACAAAAAATGCTGATAATGGTATTGCTTATAAACGTTTTGATGGTCATAAAAAAGTTCTTGCTACAACGGCCGCTCAGTTAGGAAAGTTGAAACCAGCAATAAGAAATGGTATTTCAAGTGTGAGTTATCAACCTACTAAAGATTATCCAGATCGCGTTATTATTTATATGCGTGATGGTAATACAGTTTATGGCGACTTAAATACTATCGGGGATAAAATGGGATATTACCCTGCAATTGCAGCAAGTATGAAAAATAAGGGAATTATAGATCTTCAAGTCGGAGCTTATTCTTATGATTATGGATCTAAGGATAAATGATTTTGTGAAAAACCTTGATAATTCCCTTTTTTGTCATTGTTTATCTGTGGTAAAATTCTTGTATAGGTTAAAAATACAATTAATTTAATTAATGATAGTCTTAGGAGGGTTCCTTTTAGAATGAATAATTCAGAAGTATACGTTGGATTAGATATTGGAACCACCTCGATCAAGGCACTGGTGTGTGAAAGTGTTAAGGGTCAGTTGAAAGTTATTGGTGTTGGTGTAGAACGATCGGCAGGATTAAACCGAGGAGTTATTGTCGACATTGATAAAACCGCCCAGGCAATTTCAGCGGCGGTAGCACAGGCCGAGGAAAAGTCCAACGTAGAGATTCAAAGTGTTGTAGTTGGCTTACCGGCAAATTACTTACAAATGCAACGAGTACATGGTATGATTACGATTGCAACAAGAGGACAATCAAGAGAGATTGTTAACCAAGACGTAATTGACGTTGCTCGTGAAGCGTTGACGCAAAGTATTCCCCCCGAGCGGGAAATAATTGATTTAATTCCAACAGAATTTACTGTTGATGGCTTTTCTGGTATTAAGGACCCCCGTGGAATGGTTGGTGTCCGTTTAGAAATGAAGGCCACCTTGTATACAGGACCTAAGACCATTATTCATAATACAAAAAAGGCAGTTCAACAGGCGGGATATGACATTAAAGATTTTGTTATTACGCCGATCGCAACAGACTTTAATCTCCTTAATGATGGAGAGCAAGATTTTGGTACTGTTGTTATTGATTTAGGTGGTGGTCAAACAACAACCAGTATTATTCATGATCATCAATTAAAGTATACTTATGTTGATCCTGAAGGTGGAAAATACATTACTAAAGATATTTCTACGGTCATGAATACATCATTAAAAAACGCCGAGCAACTTAAGCTAAATCATGGATATGCTATGGCATCCTTAGCCGATGAAGATGTTCAAGTTGACGTTGATGTTGTTGGCCAAAATGATCCTGTCCAATATTCAGAGCAGTATTTATCAGAAATAATTGAAGCACGAGTACGGCAAATTTTTGATCGTATTCAGGATAAACTTAAGGCTATTCATGCCCCTGAATTACCGGGAGGAGTAGTTTTGATTGGTGGAGTGGCTGCTCTGCCAGGAGTTAAGGAACTTGCTGAACAGTACTTTACTGGTAATATTAAGGTGAATGTTCCAGAACAAATGGGCATTCGTCACCCTCGTTATGCGGTTAGTTTAGCTTTGGGGATGTATGAAAATCAGTTATCAGATATTGATCGATTAATTAAGCAAACTGTTCAACGAATTGATACGATTAAGAGTCCTCATGAAGAAAAAGGACAAACTGTTAATCAGCCACGTCAACAATGGACTGAAAAATCTGATAAATTACAACGTTCACAGCGAGAAGCACAGCAGCAACCAGTTACTGAAGAGCCAGCGCCAAAGAAGAAAAAGCAAAACGGGCTAAGTAATCGGTTTAAAAACATTTTTAATAATTTATTTGACTAATTTGGAGGAATACTGCTATGGATAATGAAACGTTCGCTAACGACAACCAATTTGCGGAAGCGCAAATCAAAGTAATTGGTGTTGGTGGAGCTGGCGGTAATGCCGTCAACCGAATGATCACTGAAAAAGTACAAGGTGTTGACTTTATTGTTGCTAACACCGACCTACAAGCATTAAATAATTCTCAAGCAACAACTAAGATCCGCTTAGGACCTAAATTGACAAAAGGATTAGGTGCTGGTTCAAATCCAGAAGTAGGTGAAAAGGCTGCCCAAGAAAGTGAAGAGCAAATTAAAAAAGCTCTTGAAGGCGCAGATATGGTCTTCATTACAGCCGGAATGGGTGGTGGAACTGGTACTGGAGCAGCCCCAGTTGTAGCTAAACTTGCTAAAGATAGTGGAGCATTAACTGTTGGTGTTGTGACTCGTCCGTTCTCATTTGAAGGACCTCGTCGAGCACGCTATGCTGCAGAAGGACTTGAAAAGTTAAAGTCAAATGTTGATACTTTAATTATCGTTGCTAATAACCGTTTATTAGAGATGATTGATAAGAAGACGCCAATGATGGAAGCATTTAAAGAAGCTGATAATGTTCTTCGTCAAGGTGTGCAAGGTATTTCAGACTTAATTGTTACTCCAGGTTACATCAACCTTGACTTTGCTGATATTAAGACATTGATGTCTAATCAAGGTTCTGCCTTAATGGGGGTTGGTGCTTCTACTGGTGAAAACCGTGCTACTGAAGCAACTAAGAAGGCTATTTCTTCTCCATTACTTGAAGTGTCAATTGATGGGGCTCAACATGTCTTGATGGATATTACTGGTGGTAAAGACTTGTCAATGTTTGAAGCTCAAGAAGCATCAGATGTGATTAAACAAGCTGCTGGAACTAACGTTGATATTTCATTTGGTATGTCCTTAAATGAATCAATGGGCGATGAAGTTCGCGTTACTGTAATTGCCACTGGAATTGATAAGAAAAAGAAAATTCAACAACAAAAGCCAGCAGAAAAAGAGGCACCACGAGTAACTCGGTCTATTCCACAAGAAGAACAACCCGTTGAACAACCAAAGCAACGAGATCCTTTTGATGGTTGGAATGATCCAACAGCCGATACAAGTAACCAATCAAGAAATTCTGATAACGAATTTTCTCATGTTACTAAGCCAGAATTTAACGTATTTAACGATGATGCGGCTAATACGGATGACAATGATGATACTAACTTATCGACTCCACCGTTCTTCAAGAATCGTCGTAAGTAAATAATCTAGCAAAAAGGTGGATTTTTAATCCATCTTTTTCTGTTTAGCACTATTAAGGAGGTTAAAACAATGGCAGCAAATTTCTTAAAAAGTCTATTTGGTGAAGAAGACATTGATGAACAAGATGGTCTCTATGAAACAAGTGAACAAGTTTCAACGCCAGCAAACACAAGTAATAAAGTAGTTTCAATTAATAGCGGGCGTCTTAACCAAATGAGTCAGATTTCCTTATATGAGCCCCGTCTTTATGCAGATGTAAAGCAGATTGCGTCTCAATTATTAGAAGGGCATGCAGTAATCGTTAACTTCACTCAAATGGATGCAAATGTTGCAGCACGGTTAGTAGATTTCTTGAATGGGACCGTTTTTGCAATTGATGGTGAAATGAAACGGATCGGAAAGGAAATTTTCCTCTGTACCCCTAAAAACTATGAAATTTCAGGTAGCTTAACGAGTAATCTAAAAAATGATGGTGATAAATTTTAGTCACTAAAAGGAGTTAACATGATCGCATTTTTATTATGGGCTCTTAATCAATTAGTTGATGCTTATATTTTAGTAATAGTTGTGTGGTGCATTATGTCATGGTTTCCTAATGCACGCAATTCACGACTCGGTGATATTATCAATCGGTTGGTAGAACCTTATATGCATTGGTTTGACTTTATTCCTCCAATTGGTGGGATAAGTTTTGCGCCGATGATCGCTATCCTTGTACTATATTTTGTTCAAGCAGGATTAGCACAAATAGCAGCAATCATTTAATTAATATTAAGAGGAAGTAGATTTGAGCGAAGATAATATTAAACAACATTTTCGTCCGGATGAAGCCACCCTTATTGACCAAGCAAATGACTGGGTAGCCACTGCAGAAGGCCAATATCGTCCTGTCCTCACTCCTTTTTTAAATCCGCGTGAACGTTTTATTGTCCAAACGATTGTTAATCGAAATAACAATGTTAAAATAACAATGTATGGTGGTTGGCAAGGCGCAGAAATGCAACGAGTTTTAATTTATCCGCCTTATTATGAACCCTCTATAGAAGACTTTGCTTTACAGGCTTTAGAGATAAACTATCCTGTTAAGTTTTCAGAACTTCACCATCGGCAAATTATGGGAACATTGATTGGTGAAGGGATGGAGCGGAATGCATTTGGTGATATTTTAACTGACGGGTCGCATTGGCAAGTTATCGTAACGAAACCAATGGCAGAGTATTTACGGAAAAACGTTGAGCACGTTGGTCGAATTAAGGTTAAATGGATTCCGATCGCAACAGAAGCAGTGGTAACACCTAAAGAAGAATGGGTACCGATAGTTACAACAGTTTCATCACTACGGTTAGATGTTGTGATAGCTGCAGGCTTTAATTATTCACGAAACCGGGCAAAGCAATTAATAGAGCATGGTCAAGTTCGATTAAACTGGGAAGAGATTGATCGTCCAGATTATCAAATTGTGGTTCATGATTTGATATCTGTGCGTCATGGTGGTCGCCTCAGAATCGATATGACCAATGGGAAAACAAAAAAAGATAAAGAAAGAATTACCATTTCAGTTGTAAATGCGTAATTTGAATGGAGGAATTTACTCATGAGTTTGACGGTTGATCAAATTAACAATAAGCAATTTAATACTAAGATGCGGGGTTATAATCCTGAAGAAGTTCAAGAATTTATTCAGGAAGTTTCACAAACAGTCCAACAATTAATAACTGAAAATAATAATTTACAAGAGCAAGTACGGGCTAATGATAGCAAGATTAAGTACTTTGCTGACTTGAAAGATTCTTTAAATAAGTCAATTTTAGTTGCTCAAGAGGCCGCTGATAAGGTTAAAAATAATGCTAAGCGTGAAGCAGATATTATGATTCGTGAAGCGCAAAAGCAAGCAACCGATATTGTTTCGGAAGCTAATGATAAGTCAAATCAAGTAATTGAAGACGCTGCTAATTCTACTAAGAAGTTAACAAGTGAAACTAATGATCTTCGTAAACAGACTCGGATCTTCCGTCAACGGCTTCAAGTCATGCTTGAATCTCAATTAGAAGTCATTAAGAGTAATGAATGGGACAAGCTTTTGGAAAATGATGACTTGAGTAAATATGACGAAATTGAAAAAATTTTAGGTAGTCGTCTTGACAGCAGTTCAGCAACCAGTGTAGAATCAACTGCAACAGCTATTAGTGAAGAACAACCTGTTGAATCAGAACAGCCAGTTGCTTCTGCTGAACAACCAGAAGAGAGTGCACCTGCACAACCAACAGCTGTTAACGATGACAAAGGGGCAGATGCACCTGAAACTGTTGTCGTTTTCCCTGATAATAACAAGTAAATCACTAGGATCGTATTTTAATAAAATCGTTGAAGAGAATTGGAATAATTATCGTAACATTAAAGCGAGTCAACAATTGGTGAGAGGTTGATAATGTTTAACTATTCCTGATCATCTCGGAGTACCTCATTTGAGTTAGTTAGAATGAGGCGGTTCATTATCGTTATCTAATGACATGAGGAAACTTTAATCTTAAGGTTTTAAATCCGGGTGGTACCGCGAAGAAGCTTCGTCCCAGTAATGGGAGGAAGCTTTTTTATTATTAAAATACAAGAATTAATGAAAGGGGTAGTTACAATGCGTGTTAAAGATACGTTAAACCTTGGCCGTACTAAATTTCCAATGCGCGGAAAGTTACCTGTAACTGAGGCACAACGGGAACAGCTATGGGAAGAAAATAAAGTTTATGAACTACGACAAAAATTAAATGAAGGAAAGCCTACTTTTGTTTTACATGATGGGCCTCCATATGCTAACGGTAATATTCACATTGGCCACGCTATGAACAAGATTTCTAAAGATTTTATTGTGCGCTATAAGTCAATGTCTGGCTACCGAGCACCTTATGTTCCTGGTTGGGATACTCACGGATTGCCAATTGAACACCAATTGACTAAGTCCGGTTACGACCGTAAGAAGATGAGCTTAACTGAATTCCGTGATCTTTGTCGGGAATATGCCCTTAAGCAAGTTGATAAGCAACGGACTGACTTTAAGCGGTTAGGTGTAAGTGGTGAATGGGATCATCCATACCTTACCCTTGATAAAGAATTTGAAGCTGCTCAAATTCGGGTATTCGGCGAATTTGCTAAGAAAGGTCTATTATACCAAGCTAAGAAGCCAGTTTACTGGTCATGGTCTTCAGAATCAGCCTTAGCAGAAGCCGAAGTTGAATATCATGATGTTGTTGCTAAAACAGCCTTCTTCGTAGAGCAAATTAAAGATGGCAAAGGCCGTTTAGATAATGATACATATTTAGTTGTATGGACGACAACACCATGGACTGTTCCTGCTTCTGAGGCAGTTGCAGTTAATCCAAAGTTTGATTACTCTGTTGTAAAGCCAGCAAATGATGACCGGAAATTTGTTGTTGCAACAGATCTGCTTGAGAAATTAGCGGAAAAACTTGGTTGGGAAGATTATGAAGTTGTTGATCATTTAATGGGTCAAGAACTTGAAGGGATGACTACTCAACACCCATACCTTGATCGTGATCTTCTTGTTGGTTTAGCAGATTATGTTACTGCTGATGCTGGTACTGGCCTTGTTCACACTGCTCCTGGATATGGGGATGATGATTACAACTTTGGTAAAAAGTATGACTTGCCAATTTTTGCCCCAATCAATGATCAAGGTGTTTTAACTAAGGAAAACGGTGAAGGCTTTGAAGGGGTATTCTACCAAGATGCTGATGATGTATCTCTTCAAAAGCTAGAAGAAAACAATGCTTTACTTCTTCAAGAGCCATTGCAACACAGTTACCCATTTGATTGGCGGACAAAGCAACCAATCATCTTCCGGGCAACTGATCAATGGTTTGTATCAATTGAAAAGATGCGCCAAAATATTTTAGATGCCTTAGAAGACGTTAAGTATCACCCAGAATGGGGAAAGGTTCGTCTTCGCAATATGATCAAAGACCGTGGTGATTGGGTAATTTCTCGTCAACGTGTTTGGGGTGTACCTCTACCAATCTTCTATGCTGAAGATGGCACACCAATCATGGAAGAAGAAACAATCAACCATGTAGCAGAATTATTTGCTAAGTATGGTTCTAATGTTTGGTTTGAACGTGAAGCAAAAGATCTTTTGCCAGAAGGATACACTAATGAACATTCTCCTAATGGTAAGTTCACTAAGGAAACTGACATTATGGACGTATGGTTTGATTCTGGTTCATCACACCAAGGGGTATTAGCTGAACGTGATTACTTAACATACCCAGCGGACCTTTACCTTGAAGGGTCTGACCAATACCGTGGTTGGTTTAACTCTAGTTTGATTACCAGTGTTGTATGTTCAGGACATGCGCCATATAAGGAAATCGTTTCTCAAGGGTTCACACTTGATAAGCGCGGTAACAAGATGAGTAAATCTCAAGGTAACGTTATCGATCCAAATAAGGTTGTTCAACAAATGGGTGCGGAAATTATCCGGTTATGGGTAATGAGTGCTGATACTTCGGCTGATGTTCGTGTATCGATGGGAACATTCCAACAGATTTCCGAAGCATATCGTAAGTTGAGAAATACGTTCCGCTTCTTACTTGCTAATACTAGTGACTTCAATCCTGAAGAAAATACTGTTTCTTATGAGAAGTTACAATCGGTAGACAAGTACATGTTGGTTAAACTTAACCACTTCTTGAAGACAATGCGGGAAGATTTTGATAACTATGACTTCCTTGATGCTTATAAGGTATTGATCAATTTTGTAAACAACGATCTTTCAGCTTTCTACATGAACATTGCTAAAGATGTGCTCTATATTGAGGCTGAAAATTCAGAAGTTCGGCGGTCAATGCAAACTGTCTTCTATGATATCCTTTTGACACTTGTTAAGCTTCTTACACCAATCCTTCCTCACACTACAGAAGAAGTATGGAGCTACATGAATGAACCGGAAGATTTTGTTCAATTAACTGAAATTCCAGATCCACGGACATTCGCTGGTGAAGAAGAGCTATTGAGCAAGTGGGATGACTTTATGGAAGTACGTTCACATGTTCTGAAGAGTCTTGAAGAGGCACGGAATGCTAAGCTAATCGGTAAATCTCTTGAAGCTCAAGTTGATCTTTACTTAACCGATGACCAAAAGCAATTACTTGATAGTCTTAATGAAAACATTCAATTATTGCTAGGGGTTTCTGCTCTTCATGTACATCCAGCTGATGAAGCGCCTGCTGATGCTGACCAATACAACGATGGGGTAGCAGTTAAGGTTACAACCGCTAATGGTGAAACTTGTGCTCGTTGTCGTATGGTCAAGGAAGACGTTGGCAGTGATCCAGCATATCCTGAATTATGTGCTCGCTGTGCTGCTATTGTTCGGGAAAACTTCCCTGAAACAGCAGAAGATGGTTTAGAAGAATAATAATCTCTAAAAAAACTGGTTTTCGTTATCCAGTAAATGACAATTATTTTTAAGCGGTGTAAAATACCAAGTGACACTTGTTGCTTGGTATTTTATTATGGAGTTGGTAAAAATGCTCAAAGGAAAAGTAAAAAGTTTTGACGAACAAAAAGGATGGGGCTTTATTACAGTTCCCCATGAAGGAGAAATTTTTGTTCATTATAGTGGAATTGAAGGAACGCGTCGTCGCATCCTTCACCCTGATGAAGAGGTCTCATTAGTAATTGTTCAAGGACAAAAGGGACCGCAAGCAGCACATGTTCGTGTTTTAAGATAAGGATGGGTTCTAATGGAATTTGAAGAGCGACCAATAAGTAGTAAAACAGTTTTTCACGGCCATTTAATCGATGTTGAAGTACAGCAAGTTATCACCCCACATGGTAATAAAACACAACGAGAAATCGTCCACCACGCACCAGCAATTGCGATTTTGGCTTTGACGGCTGATAATAAAATGATTCTTGAAAAACAGTGGCGCGCACCAATTGCAAAAACAACCCTTGAAATTCCTGCGGGGAAGCTCGATCAACGTGATGCTGATAATGCTCTTCATGCGGCTAAACGTGAATTAAATGAAGAAACAAGGTATGAAGCAACAAGTTTAAAAAAGATTTCTTCATTTTATACTTCTGTTGGTTGTATGGATGAATACATGACTCTTTATTTGGCCACGGGATTAAAACGGGTTAGCAACGAGCTGCCGCAAGATCAAGATGAACAATTGATGTTAAAAGAAGTAACTTTACCACAAGCGCTTGAAATGATTGATCAAGGCGAAATTGAAGATGCTAAGACAATCATGGCAATCTATTACTGGCAAGGAATGAACAACCGTGGATAATAAACAACAAGATGAGCAACAATCACGTATGTCACGTAGCCAATATCGTCAACAGCAACGTCAGACTGAACAGCAACCTATTAATGAAGCAACAGAAAATACAACTGATCAACCTTATAGTCGCGAAGCAGTTGCTAGTCAACGTCATGACGAAACAGTGGCAGAAAAAACGGCGCGCTTGAAACGCCGCTTAAATATTGCAATCATTGCTTTGATTGTGGCAATTATTATTGTTTACTTAATACTATTTTATGTTGGATAGAAAAAGGAGAAAAATATGCGATTTGGAATTATTTGTGCAATGCCTGAAGAAATTAAAGAATTAACTGCAAAGTTATCTGATAAACAAGAGAAGAAAATCGGGGGTAAATCCTACCTTTTCGGTAAAATCAATAATCAAGACGTTGTATTAGTAGAATCTGGAATTGGTAAAGTGGAAGCTGGGATTACTACTGAACATTTAATTACCGATTGTGGGGCAGATGTTGTGATTAATTCTGGATCAGCTGGTGGAATTGGTGAAGGGTTACATGTTGGTGATATTGTAATTTCAACTGAAACGGCCTACCATGATGTTGATGCAACTGCATTTAATTACCGTTATGGCCAACTCCCAGGAAAAGAACCACGCTTTAAGGCTTCTGACCAATGGGGACAAGCCTTAGAAAAAGCCGGTGAAAAGACTGGCTTAAATGTAAAACGAGGATTAATTGTTTCTGGTGATCAATTTATTGCAAGTTCAGAAGCAATTAAAGAGATTTTGAATAATTTCCCTGATGCACTTTCTAGTGAAATGGAAGGGGCAGCGGTTGGACAAGTTGCCACTGACCACCAAATTCCATATGTGGTAGTTCGGGCAATGTCTGATACAGGTGATGAAGATGCCGGCGTTAGTTTTGACGACTTTATTATTGATGCCGGAAAACGCTCTGCAAATATGCTTCTTCAGCTCTTTGCAGATTTAGATAAGTAAATGGAAGGATGAAAAACTCGTGAGTGAGATTTATTTGGATAATGCAGCAACAACCCCAATGACCCCAGAAGTAATTGCGGAAGTGACTAAACAAATGCAAGAATCATGGGGAAATGCCTCAACTGGTTACTCTTATGGGCGTCATGCCAAACTTGTAATGGAAGATAGTCGTCACATTCTTGCCCAAAGCATTAATGCTGACGATAATGAGATTATCTTTACTAGTGGGGGAACTGAAAGTGATAATACTGCTATTATCCAAACTGCTTTTAAACGGCAGAATCTTGGTAAGCATATTATTACAACTGCCATTGAGCATGAGGCAGTCTTAAAACCTCTCCATTTTTTAGAAGAACATGGCTTTGAGGTAACCTATTTACCAGTTGATGAAAATGGTAATATCTCAATTGATGATTTTAAGGCCGCTCTTCGTGATGATACGATTTTAGTAACCATTATGATGGAAAACAATGAAGTGGGTAGTCAAATGCCTATCCATGAGATTGGTGAAATTTTGAAGGAACATCAAGCATGGTTTCATACAGATGCTGTTCAAGCATATGGACTGTTGCCAATCGATGTTAAAGCTGACCACATTGATATGCTTTCAACATCTGCCCATAAGATTAATGGGCCAAAGATGATGGGCTTTTTATATCGTCGTGATGGCATTAGTTTTCCAAGCTTTATTAAGGGTGGAGATCAAGAAACTAAACGCCGTGCGGGGACTGAAAATGTGCCTGGAATTGCCGGTTTTGCTAAAGCGGTAGAATTAAACACGCCGGAAGTAAAAGAAGAACGGCGCGATCGTTATTACGTCTTTAAGCAAAAGATTGTTAACGCACTTAAGGAAAATAATGTTGATTTTGAAATTAATGGTCAAATCAACAAAACTCACGTACTTAACTTATGGTTTAAAGGCATTTCAACTTATGTTATCCAGACAGACTTAGACCTTGCAGGCATCGCAGTCTCTGGTGGGTCTGCATGTACGGCGGGTAGTATTGAGCCATCTCACGTTTTAACAGCGATGTTTGGCGCTGATAGCCCCCGAATTAGTGAATCAATTCGAATTAGTTTTGGCGGGTTAAATACGGAAGAAGATATTGATCAGTTAATTGCTACGATTGTTAAAACCGTTGAAAACCTAAAGAAAATTAATGGGGATAATTAAAATGGAATTTACAAAAACAGTACAAATTTCTGGTGATAAGGATAAATACACAATTAGCCCAGAGATAAAAAAATATGCTTTGCTTGATTTAGGATTTGAACAGACGAACCGGGGAAACTTTGAATATTTAGGAAGTCTTGATACTGATAATCCATTTAAACCTGTAGCCCGTCTTCGGATTTTAATTAACAGTGATTTAGACGGTTTTAAAATGGAGACTCTTTCGGGAAATGGTTTAAGAAAAATTAATATTTTTAATCACCAACGCGCAGCTGAATTTATTCAACAATATCACTATATTTTAGATGAAATGGTTGCCCGGCAAATATTCACTAAATAAAAACTGTGCAGGGATTGAAATACTCTGGTACAATGGTTAACACTGGATGCATGCGACCTTCAATCGTAGATTATTCCAGAATCTATACGAAATGATGGTGATAATTAATGGCTGATAATAGTCATACACGTGTGGTAGTAGGAATGAGTGGAGGAGTCGACTCTTCAGTGACGGCTCTTCTCTTAAAGCGCCAAGGATACGATGTTGTTGGTGTCTTCATGAAAAACTGGGATGACACTGATGAAAATGGTGTTTGTACTGCCACTGAAGACTACAAAGATGTAGCAAAAGTTGCTTCTAAGATTGGGATTCCATACTATTCTGTTAACTTTGAGAAGGAATACTGGGATCGGGTTTTCAAGTATTTCATTGCTGAATACAAGAAAGGTCGTACACCAAATCCTGATGTTATTTGTAATAAAGAGATCAAGTTCAAGGCTTTTATTGAATATGCTAACCAATTAGGTGCTGATTACGTTGCTACTGGGCACTATGCTGATGTAAAGCGTGATGAGAACGGCCGGATGCACTTGATGCGTGCTAAAGACCAACACAAGGATCAAACTTACTTCTTAAGTCAACTTGATTACAAGCAGTTGGATAAGGTAATGTTTCCATTAGCTGGCTACACTAAGCCAGAAATTAGAAAGATTGCTGAAGAAGCAGGGCTTGCTACTGCTGATAAGAAGGATTCTGTTGGGATTTGCTTTATCGGTGAGGATGGTCATTTTCGTGAATTCTTGAGTCAATATATTCCAGCACAACCGGGAAATATGGAAACCCTTGATGGCAAAGTTGTTGGTCAGCATATGGGCTTAATGTATTACACCATCGGTCAACGTCGTGGGCTTGGCCTTGGTGGTAATAAGGAAAGTAATGAGCCATGGTTTGTAATCGGTAAGGATATGAAGAAGAACGTTCTTTATGTTGGTCAAGGATACGAAAACAGCCATCTTTATGCTACTCATCTTGAAGCGAGTGATATTCACTGGGTTGATGATGTTGTAAGTCGTTATGGGCGTGATTTTCATTGTACGGCCAAGTTCCGCTACCGTCAGACAGATGTTGGCGTTACTGTTCATTTGTCAGATGATGATCAAATGGTAACAGTTGAATTTGATGATCCTGCACGGGCCATCACTCCAGGTCAAGCAGTTGTCTTTTACGATGGAGAGGAATGCCTTGGGAGTGCGATTATTGATCGTGCTTACAGTCATGACCGGCAGCTTCAATACGTTTAATTCATATTTTTAGACTTTAAAGAAGGCAGGGGTAATTTCACTTTTGCCTTCTTAAATATACATAAAGTAATAACTCTGTGATAAACAATTGCCGCAAACTCTGGTAAGATAGTAAATAAAAGGGGTAACGACAGAGATGACAAAAGTTTATTTAATCCGGCATGGAAAAACGCAATGGAATTTAGAATCCCGTTATCAAGGTGCCAATGGCGATTCACCGTTACTAAAGGATAGTTATCGAGAAATTGAATTATTAGCAAGTTCTTTACAAAGGATTCCGTTTGAATACGCTTATACTAGTCCTTTAAAGCGTGCGCGCGTAACAGCTCAGGCATTATTGAACCATTTGAATCCAGAAATCCCATTAACAATTGATAGTCGGTTAAAAGAATTTAATTTAGGCAAAATGGAAGGAATGCATTTTGAAGACGTTGCGGCAAAATGGCCTGAAGTCTTAAAAAACTTTCGTCATCATCCTGATAAATATGATGAATCATTAGTAGAAGGAGAAAGTTTTCTAGAAGTAATCGCTCGTTTCCGTGCAGCAATTGAAGAGTATTGTCGCCAGTATCCTAATGGTAATATTCTCGTGATTTCACACGGAGCTGCCTTGAATGCTGCCATTAATGCATTGATTGGAACACCGCTTGCTCACTTGAAAGATCGTGGTGGACTAAGCAATACATCAACGACGATTCTTACTACTAATGATGGTCGCCATTTTGAACTTGAAAAATGGAATGATACATCTTACCTTCACAAGAGCAAGGTTGATCCGACTGATACGATTTAAGAGGTGATATTAATGACAGAGAAAAAAGATTTTCGTGATCCTAAGAAAAAGGAAACAGAAAAATTAGTTCATAAACTAGTTGAAGCAATTGATGAGCATCCAGATAAAGTAAATAATTATTATGATTTAGGTTCTTTGCTAACCCGGTTAAATGACTATCAACAAGCAGAAGAACTCTTTATGAAGGCTTTGGGGATTTTTGAGGCAAAGGGTGACAAGGATGCTATGAACCTCTTAAACTATGGTCTTGGTAACCTTTACTATGAGATTGGCAAAGTTAACGAAGCAATTAAGCTTTATAATAAGATTGATGACTCCAAACTCAAAGCTGATTCTTATCTTATGTTAGCCCAAAGCTATATGAAAAAAGGACAATACAAGCAAGCTGTTGCTTATGGATTAACTGCCCTTGAATTACGTCCAGATGATCCTGAAATTAATCAGGTAATCGGTGACTCATTATTAGCATTAGGCGAATTTAAACAGGCTAAAGCTTACTATGATGCAATTCTAAAGTATCATCCAGGACGTGCTGATACACAATTTAATCGCGGAATTGTAGCGATGGTTCTTGGTGAGCCATACAAAGACTACCTTGCGCAAGCTAAGCAGTTAGATCCTAATTACTACCATAAGAGTGAGCAACGACTTAATGATATTGAAAAAACGCTTCAGGCAACGCAAAAGAAAGATTAGCAACATGAAAGGATGACTTCTATGGCTGAAGAAATCGACCTATTTAAGACGCCAACGGAGCCGTCTTTTTTTATTGGTCAGGTACAATCTGAGATTTTTACTAGTCCAGATTCGTTTTTTAAGGTTTTAATTGTCTCGGTTGAAGAAGCAAATTTTGATTGGCACGAGCCGGAGATTACTGTAACGGGAAGTTTTGGTGATCTTAGTGATGATCAGACTTACCGCTTTGAGGGAAAAATTGTTGAGCATCCGCGATATGGGCAACAGTTTCAAGCGACTTCTTACCATGTCAATCGGCCCACAAGCAAGGATGGGTTAATTGATTTCTTGTCTGGAAAACAGTTTACCGGAATTGGAAAAAAGACGGCTGAAAAAATTGTCGATAAATTAGGAACGGATGCGATTAATAAAATTATTGCTGACCCCCATGTTTTAGATGAATTAAAACTCCGCAAAGCAGTTAAGGATTCATTAGTTGATAATTTACGAGCACACCAGGGGATGGACCAGATTATTATCGGCCTAAATGATCTCGGCTTTGGCGCTAACCTTAGTAGTGCAATTTTTGACAAGTACGGAGAAGAAACTCTGCATATTATTAATGAAAATCCTTACCAACTCGCTGCTGAGATAGATGGAATTAGCTTTAATCGGGCTGATCAGGTGGCACAGAAATTAGGAATCGCCACGGATGATTCACGTCGAATTGATGCCGCAATTATCCAGACGCTTGATGACTTGACAATGGAGACTGGTGATACATTTACTACAACAAAACCTCTTCTGCAGCAAACTATCCAGTTGCTTGCCCAAGGAAGTGGGGGTCGTGTTTCGACCGATTTAATTGCCAACCAAATTGTTGAGCTAGAGAAAAATCAAGCAATTAGTTATGCGGATGAAAAAATTTATCCAACTGCCCTTTATAACGCGGAATGGCAAATTGCTGATCACTTACATCGTCTTCTTACCGTTGACCAGGAAAAAGTACCAGCAACGACTATTGAGAAAACAGTTACGAAGGTTGCCGATCAATCGGGGATAACCTATGACCAAGTTCAAAAAGAGGCCATCAAAACAGCCTTAAATAGTAAAGTTATGCTTCTTACGGGAGGCCCAGGAACGGGAAAAACAACAATTATTAAAGGGATTGTAGCAAGTTATGCGAAAATTCATGATCTTTCATTGGACGTAAATGAATATAAAGAAAAGTCATTTCCTGTTTTACTAGCTGCTCCTACAGGCCGTGCTGCTAAACGAATGAGTGAAGCTACTGATTTACCAGCAAGTACAATTCACCGCTTGCTAGGGCTTAATGGCCGGGAAATGCCAACTGATATGAATGCCCGCGATTTAGAAGGCTCGTTATTGATTATTGATGAAATGTCGATGGTCGATACCCTCTTGTTTAAGACTCTTATTCAAGCCGTCCCTACTTCTATGCATGTAGTTTTGGTAGGTGATAAAGACCAATTACCATCTGTTGGTCCCGGGCAAGTTTTCCATGATCTTCTTGACTTTGCAGAACTGCCCAAAGTTGAACTGACCAATATTCACCGCCAGGCTGCTGATTCAACAATTATCCCATTAGCTCATGCTATCAAAGAGGGTAAGCTACCATCAGATCTAACGAATAAAATGCCAGATCGATCATTTATCTCATGCCATGCTAACCAAGTGCCAAGTGTGGTTCAACAAATTATTGACCTTTCTAAAAAACGAGATTATTCCGCAAATGATATTCAAATCTTGGCACCAATGTACCGTGGACAGGCAGGGATCGATCGTTTGAATGAGCTTGCACAACAGGCGTATAATCCTCCAGCTAATGGAAAGCAAGAAGTCGATTTTAGGGGACTAACTTTTCGTGTTGGAGATAAGGTTCTGCAACTCGTTAATGTTCCAGAAAAGAACATTTTTAATGGTGACATTGGAAAAATCACAGCAATTGAAAGCAGTAGGACAGTCGGTAAGAAAAATGAATCAATTACTGTCGATTTTGATGGTAATGAAGTGAGTTATAGCCGCATGGAATGGAATCAATTACGGTTAGCTTATTGTATTTCGATCCATAAAGCACAGGGAAGTCAGTTTAAGATGGTTCTTTTGCCAATTGTTCAGCAGTTTAGCCGGATGCTTCAACGAAATCTTTTATATACAGCGATTACTCGTGCCGCAGAAAAGCTAGTTTTGATCGGTGAGCCATATGCGGCTGTGACTAGTGTAAAAAATGAAGCAGTTAACCGAAAAACTTCTTTGGTTGATCGCCTCGGTAGGGTTTGGAATAGGCATGGTGAACTAAAATCAAACTTAGATCATCAAACAGATTCATTAACAAAAGAACTTGCTAGTTCCCAACCAGTTCAAAAACAAACTGAACAATTAATAAATAATGATGCTCAGCAATATATTCTAACAGCTGATCTCATTAATTCAGATACAATTGATCCATTAATCGGAATGGAAAATATTAGCTTACAAAGTTTGCATCAAGTCAAATAATACTTGCTTGAACAGTAATTTGTTGTCATAATAGTTATGATTATTGTCGAACTTTAAAGGAGTATAAAAATGACCCAGATAAAAAATGCCGATAATGTGCGTTTATTTTCACTAAATTCAAATCCAAAACTAGCTGAACAAATTTCTCAACGCGTGGGGATTCCGTTGAGTAAAGCTTCCATTAGTCATTTTGCTGATGGTGAAATTAAAATTACAATTGACGAAAGTATTCGTGGCTGTGAGGTTTATGTCATCCAGTCAGTTTCTGATCCGGTTAACACTAACTTGATGGAACTATTGATTATGGTTGATGCTTTACGACGGGCAAGTGCAGCCAAGATTAACGTAGTAATGCCATACTATGGTTATGCACGTCAAGATCGAAAAGCACGAAGCCGTGAACCAATTACAGCTAAGTTGATCGCCAACCTTCTTGAAATGGATCAAATTAGCCGACTAGTAACGATTGACCTTCATGCTCCTCAAGTTCAAGGTTTCTTTGATATTCCTGTTGATCATCTTCAAGCAACCAGTCTTTTTACCAAATATATTGAAGAGCAAAACTTGGGGGATGATATTGTAGTAGTTGCCCCTGATCATGCCGGTGTTAATTTAGCACGGAAATATGCTGAACGAATTAAAGCGTCTATTGCGATTATTGACAACCGTAACGATGAAGTTCGGGAACGGACTGAACAAGAAGTACCTGAGTATGTAATTGGAGACGTAAAGGGAAAGACTGCGATTATTGTTGACGATATTGTTGATACTGGTGTCCGGATGAACTTATCTGCGCAAGCCTTGAAGAATTTTGGGGCAGCTAAGGTTTATGGTATTGCTACGCACGCAGTATTATCAGCCGATGCGGTAAATACGTTGCAAAATTCTCCTCTTGAAAAGATGATTGTAACAGATACAATTCAATTGCCAAAAGAGAAAGAATTCTCTAAGTTGGTTCAATTATCAGTGGACGATTTATTAAAAGAAGCAATTGTTCGTATCCACAATAACCAATCAATTGATACATTGTTTAATCGTAAATAAATTAAAAATCGATGAAAATTCAGAGTTGAAACTGAATTTTCATCGATTTTTATCTTTTAAATTTTTTTAATTTTCAAATTTTAAGGAAGGTAGTGAATTAACAAAAGCCAAATATGCTTTGTTTTCAGCCGTTTCAACGCTACTGCTTTGAAGCTCATCAAGATTTTCTTGGTGAATTGTTGACTCCTCTACAGTAATAATATTAGTAAACGTAGCATTACCGATTAATTCGATCCAGTAGTTGTAGTCATCACGGTGAAGAATTGTCTTGACCATGCCACCAGGATTGTAAACACTAATTGGTTCATTAAATGATGCTGCGTCTGGATGAGTGAGGGCTAAAGCGAGACTAGTGGCAGACATACCTGTTCCACAAGCATTTGTAAAGCCGACTCCTCGTTCAAACGTTTTTACAAAGAGTTTGTTATGACCGAGAATATGGCCAAAGTTAACATTTACTCCATCGCTGAAGTAAGGATTATCACTATTTAACCGTGTACCTAATTCTTTAAGCGCTGAGCCATTTAGTTCTTCCATACTAACAAAACTAATTAAGTGGGGATTAGGAACAGCAAGGGCTGAAAAACGGAGGCTAGGATATAATTCAGGGACGAGGGTGTCTAATAGGCGCTTGTGACCAAGATTATCAAATGGCAAAGCAGTGCGGTCAAACTTTACTGGTGAAATTTCAACGGCAAAAGCGGGAACTCCGGGTGCAAGGTCTTCATGCTGACGAACACGAAGACTAGCATTCATTGTATCGACTTTAAAATCGGTTAAATTATCACGTTCTGCTACATAGCGAGCAACCGTTCTTAAACCATTGCCGCACATTGAGGCCTCACTGCCATCTGCGTTAATTACCCGCATTTGTGCTGCTGATCCTGGTCTAGTTGGATGGTTAACAACTAAAACGCCATCAGCACCACCGAGAACGCCATTTTGTGCATCGGTTATTTGCTGGGTAAACGAAACTAATTCTTCATCGTTAAGGGGATTGGTCAGTTGTGTTTGGTCAAGAATAAAAAAGGCATTTTGTGATCCGTGGACTTTTAATAATTGCACCATAAATAGTTCCTCCTAATTTGCGAAAAAGCGATGGTAAATAGCTCGAACAGCTTCATCTGCATCTTCGTTGTATGTCCCAATCATAATTGCAATTCGTGAAGCTCCTTGATTAATCATGGGAACCGCAATGTGTTTTTCAGCTAGGGGCATTAAAATATCATCGATTACCCCCGTGCGATTACGCATACCTTCACCAACAACCATGGTAATTGCATAATTGTCAATCCATTCTAAACGGTCAGGATTAATCTCTTCTTGAATTTCATTGCAGATGGTATCGATTAATTGGTCATTAATTGCATTCCGATCAAGGATAATTGTTATATCATCGATTCCTGAAGGCATATGTTCGTATGAGACGTTGTGCTTTGCGAGAATTTCAAGGATCCGAAGAGTAAAACCTGCTTGCTTGTTAAGGAGATATTTGTGCAGGTAGAGGGCTGCAAAGTGTTTTCCGCTCACGACCCCCGTTACAATGTCGCTTGGTTGAAAATCTTTATCAGGGACAATCATTGTTCCTGGCTTTTCAGGGTCATTAGTATTACGAACATTGATTGGAATATTTCCTTGAATGGCAGGAATCAGTGCTTCATCGTGAAAGACGGAAAAACCAGCGTAAGATAGTTCCCGCATTTCTCGGTAAGTCATGGTTGTAATTGGTTGCGGATGATCAACAATTTGTGGATTGGCTGAGTAAATAGCATCAACATCGGTGAAATTTTCATAAGTGGAGGCGTGAAGACCGCGCGCAAGAATCGCACCGGTGATATCAGAACCGCCACGGGAAAAAGTAGCAATGTGTCCGGCAAGGGTGAGACCATAGAAACCGGGGAATATTAATAATTCGTTTTCATTAAACGTAAAATGACTCAAGTTTGCATATGTTTCTGGGATAACATTAGCATTATTGGGAGTTCCAGTAACAATAATACCAGCTTCACTTGGTGTCACAAAACGTGCTTCATAACCTAAATGCTGCAAAAGGATGGCCATTAGTTGGGCATTTAAGCGTTCACCATGAGCTTTGAAAGCAGCCAAGAGATAGTTATCATTTGGATACGTATGGTTAGGAAGGCCTTCCAGTCGTTCGGCTAGCGGAATTAATTTATCTGCTGGTAAGCCAAAATAAGCAGCAATCTCTTGATATCGATTTAAAATTTGTTCAACGATTTCTTGAGGGTTTTGGCCTGCAATTACTGTTTGGGCATATTTAATCAGTAAGTCAGTAACCTTAATATCATCGGCAAAACGTTTACCCGGTGCAGAAGTGACAATTACCCGGCGTTGTGGGTCAGAGGTAATAATATTAATTGCATTTTGAAAGGCTTCTCCATTAGCCAGAGAACTTCCACCAAACTTTACGACTTTCATACTTAAAATACTCCTTTGAGATAATTAGGGTTGCTAATTTATCTCTAAAATAATTTAATCGAATTCTAACACATTGGAGGTGACATGCAAGCCTTTAAGTTACGAAAATTTAGTGAAATTAACTTTCTTACATCTAATAGATTAAAAAAACTTTTTTAAATTTAATTATTTATATTGACATTCTCATAAAAGACTTATAAGCTATGTATAAATCGAAGAGGCGCAACCGACACTAGTAAACTAATTTAGTTCGCCAAGACATTGAGGTTAGTTGAACAGGGAAGTTGCCGAAGCGCTTAGTTTGGCATATTAAGCAGCTGGGTCGTAGTTGAATAAGCTACGGACTGTCGCAGGACAATAAGAGCCTGCGTTGCGCTATCGACAAATCAGAATGGATAAGTGAATTCCACTGTTTGTTTGCGCAGACAGTGGATTTTTTTATACAGCCTCTTTACTACAAACTTCATGGAGGAATTACAAATGAACGAACAAATTTCTGATCAACAAATAAACGCTGCTGGTCACCTAACAATTGGGGGATGTGATGCAGTTGATTTAGCTCACCGGTTTGGTACCCCGTTAGTTGTTTATGATGTTCAACAGATTCGTAACCAGATCCGAGCATTTAAGCAGGTTTTTGAAGAAAACAGTGTTGATTATGCAGTTAGCTATGCAAGTAAAGCTTTTTCAGCAATCGCAATGTATCAAGTAGTTGCTGCAGAAGGTGCGCATGTTGATGTTGTTTCTGGTGGTGAATTGTATACGGCAATCAAAGCGGGCTTTCCAATGGCTAATGTTAGTTTTCACGGGAATAATAAATCACGGGAAGAATTGGAAATGGCAATTGACCATCACGTGGGAACAATCATGATTGATAACTTCCATGAGATTGAATTGCTGGCAGACGTTTTGGAAGAGCATGATGCGCATGTTGATGTGATGTTGCGAATTACTCCTGGAATTTCTGCTCATACAAATAAGTACATTCAAACTGGTCAAGTTGACAGTAAATTTGGATTTGACCTTCAATCAGGACAGGCAGATGAGGCGTTAACAAAAGTTCTTGAAAATCCCCGGATGCAAATGAAAGGATTGCATGCCCATATTGGTTCACAGATTTTTGAACTTGCGGGATTTGAAGGAGTAGCTAAGAAGTTAGTTGAAGTTGCCGCCCACTGGCAAGAAAAATTCAACTACCAAGCTGCTGTGATCAACGTTGGAGGTGGCTTTGGAATTCGTTATGTAAAAGATGATACACCACTTGCTCCAGAAGAATTTGTGGCAGCAATTATTAAGGCCATCAAAACTGAAATTAAAGAAACAAACCTTGCCATGCCGGCAATCTGGATAGAACCAGGACGCTCAATCGCGGGGCCTGCTGGCTATAATCTTTATACTGTTGGATCACGTAAAGATGTACCAGGATTGAAGCCATATGTAACAGTTGATGGCGGGATGGGCGATAACATTCGTCCAGCACTTTATGAAGCACAATATGAAACGGTCTTAGCAAATAATCCTCGGGCGGAATTGGTTGAACATGTTCGGGTGGCAGGAAAGTATTGCGAGTCTGGTGATATCCTTAGTCAGAATCAGGCATTACCGGCTACGAAACCAGGGGATGTCTTGGCAATGCTTGATACTGGTGCTTATGGCTATTCAATGGCTTCAAATTATAATCGGAATCCTCGTCCAGCAGTTGTCTTTGCAGAAAAAGGCACAGCCCAGGTTGTAATTAAACGAGAAACTTACGATGATTTAATTCATTTGGATGAACCATACCAACAATAATGTGACATATATAAAGGAAGAAAGAGGTAAATAATTATGGCTGAATTAGATGCACAAACAATCATTAACTACATTAGTAACGCACCCAAGAAGACACCGGTAAAGGTCTACCTTAAAGGAAATTTGGGTGATTTAGAATTTCCCGCAGAAGTAGAAACATTTCTTGAACAGCATACGGGTGTTATTTTCGGTGATTGGACAGTTATCGAACCGTTATTAAAGGAATACAGTTCAGCAATTGAATCTTACCATGTGGAAAACGATGCGCGTAATTCAGCAGTTCCTTTGCTTGATTTGAAGAATATTAATGCCCGCATTGAGCCGGGAGCAATTATTCGCGATAAAGTGCTTATTGGTGACAATGCTGTCATTATGATGGGCGCAACAATTAATATTGGTGCTGAAATTGGTGCCGATTCGATGATTGATATGGGGGCAGTTCTTGGTGGCCGTGCAATTGTTGGTCGCCACTGTCATATTGGTGCTGGTACTGTCTTAGCTGGAGTTGTTGAACCGGCTTCAGCTGAACCAGTCCGCATTGATGACAATGTAATGGTTGGCGCCAATGCGGTGGTAATTGAAGGGGTTCATGTAGGAGAAGGAGCTGTCATTGCTGCTGGGGCAATTGTTACTCATGATGTGGCTCCTCATACGATGGTTGCGGGAGTTCCTGCTAAGTTTATTAAAAATGTCGATGATCAAACCGCTGGCAAGACCGAATTAGAGGATGATTTACGGAAGCTCTAGGAGGAGTTCAAGATGTTAACAGAAGAAGAATTAATTCAAATTCGTCGTCACCTCCATCAAATTCCAGAGCTGGCTCTTCAAGAATTTGACACTCACCAATACTTAGTGGAGACGATTGCTGGTTTTAACCAAGCCTTTTTAGAAGTTCGTACCTTTAAGGAATTACCAACTGCTCTCATGGTGTTGGTGCATGGTAAGAATCCACAACGAACAATTGGGTATCGAACAGACATCGATGCTTTACCAGTTGAGGAACAAACAGGTTTACCATACTCATCAACCCATCCGGGAGTAATGCACGCCTGTGGTCATGATATTCATATGACGGTTGCATTAGGGGTATTGAATTATTTTAGTGAACACCAGCCGCAAGATAATATCCTGTTTTTCTTTCAACCGGCCGAAGAAAGCGAAAATGGTGGAAAGCGGGCATATGAACTGGGTTTGTTTAGTGGAAAGTGGAAACCAGATGAGTTTTACGGGTTGCATGATAATCCTGATTTGCCAGCAGGCGCAATTGGTTGTCGGATGGGGACCTTGTTTGCGGGAACCACGGAAGTTAATATTGATCTCAATGGTAAGGGCGGTCACGCGGCGTATCCTCAAAATGCTAATGATACCGTCGTTGCGGCAGCATCATTGATTCTTCAAGTACAGACTGTGATTTCGCGGAGTATCGATCCTATTCAAAGTGGTGTAATTACCTTAGGAAAGATTGACGGCGGGACGATTCGAAATGTTATTGCTGGACATACGCGGATTGAAGGAACGATTCGGGGACTAACGCAGACGATGATTGAAACTATTGATAACCGCTTGAAGGACGTATGTGAAGGAATCGGGTGTAGTTTTAACATGGATGTTTCCCTTGAATTAAATCAGGGTGGCTATTGGCCAGTAGAGAATAATCCAGAATTAACAAAACGGTTTATCCATTATATGGAAGAGACACCAACTGTAAACTTTATCGAAACAGAACCCGCAATGACCGGGGAAGATTTTGGCTACTTACTGGCTAAATTTCCGGGAACCATGTTTTGGCTTGGGGTTGAAGATGATTCACAATTGCATTCGGCCACCCTTACCCCTAATGAAAAAGCAATTAAACGTGGAGTAGATGCGATTACTGGTTTTCTTGAATATCGAATGCAAAATTAGTAGGGAATAAATAATGGAGGAAAGAATATGACATTATTACAAAATGCAGACTTAATGACGGCAATTGTAACCCCCTTTGATGACGAGGAAAATATTGATTATGGTCGTTTAGAATATTTGACAAATTACTTAATTGAACATGGGAGCAACGGTTTTGTTATCGGGGGGACTACTGGGGAAACTCCAGAACTCACTCATGATGAAAAAATTGAGCTATACCAACATTTCGGTGAAATTGTAAACGGACGGGTTCCGGTTATTGCTGGAACTGGAAGCAATAATACTAAGGAAACGATTGCCTTTACTAATGAGGTTGCGCAAATTAACGGTATCGATTATGCCCTTGTTGTTGTTCCTCCTTATAACAAACCTAACCAACGGGGAATGGTTGCTCATTTCACAGCAGTTGCGGATAGTGTTGACCTCCCAATCATCATTTACAACATTCCTGGTCGTACAGGGGTAAAGATGGCTCAGGAAACCGTAGTAGAATTGTCTCACCATCAAAATATCGCCGCTGTAAAACAATGTACATCTTTGGAAGAACTTGAATACATTGTTGAACACCGCGACCCTGATTTTGCAGTTTTCACAGGTGAAGATGCACAGGCGCTAACTGCCCGGGTTTTAGGAGCAAATGGGGTTATCTCGGTTGCTTCCCATACTTATGTCGATCAAATGCGCCAAATGTATGACTCACTATACCGAGGCGATTATCAAACTGCTGGTAAGTTGCAACGGTGGCTAACTCCCCGGATGGCCGCTTTGTTTATGTTCCCATCACCATCACCAGTTAAAGCAGTTTTGAATGCGCAAGGTTTTAACGTTGGTAGTTGTCGATTACCAATTCTTCCATTAAATGAAGAAGAAAAACGCAAATTAGAGACTGCCTTATCATTACCTACTAATTCGTTGACTGCCAAGAACTTACCTTTAAATTTGGGGGAATAAAGCATGAAAAAAGTTTTAATTGCTGGTGCGACTGGAGCAATGGGACAAAAGGCAGTTGATCTAGTGAACTCACTCGCTGGGTTTGAAATTACCGCTGCGCTTGCACCAACCTTAACAAAAGAGAATATGACTGATTTTCACCTTGCATCATCTGTTCAGCCTTATCAAACTTTGGATGAAATTGAAGATGGAGTTGCTGATATTTGGATTGATTTTACCTTGCCAAGTGCTGTTTATCAGAATGTTAAGTTTGCACTTGAACATGGAATGAGGCCGATTGTTGGAACGACCGGCTTAACCGATGAACAACAAGCAGACCTGGTGCGCCTCAGTGAAGAAAAACAGATAGGTGGATTGATCGCTGCTAATTTTGGGATGTCGGCAGTTCTTCTTATGAAATTTGCTCAGGAAGCAGCTAAATATTTCCCGGACGTTGAAATTATTGAAATGCATCATGGTGATAAAAAAGATGCCCCATCGGGAACGGCTTTGAGTACCGCAAAGTTGATCGATCAAGTCCGTCCTGCACATGAGACAAATCCTGATGAAACAGAGAGCTTAACCGGTGCGCGGGGTGGCGACTACCATGGAATTAAGATTCATGCTGTTCGACTTCCGGGGTACATTGCTCACGAACAAGTTCTCTTTGGTGGGGATGGCGAGGCCCTAACTATCCGCCAAGACTCGTTTGACCGTCAATCCTTTATGAATGGGGTTAAGGTTGCTCTGGAAAAAGTTGATGGATTATCAAAATTGGTAATTGGTTTAGAAAATATTTTATAAGAAGGTGAAAAAATGCCAAGACTTCATGCTGAATTAGCAACTACCGTAAATAGTCATCTGGCAGCTGTTCCGCCAGCACAGATTCGCGCATTTGATGAAGAAATTTCTGCCGTTCCTGGACTAGTAAAATTAACACTTGGTGAACCGGACTTTGCTGTGCCAGATCACGTCAAAAAAGCGGCAATTGAAAGTATTCAAAATGATGATTCTCACTATTCACCAAGCAAGGGTAAGATTGAATTACGCAAAGCGATTAGTAAATATCTTGAGCAGAGTCGTCACGTTTACTATGACCCTGAAGCCGAAATTGTAGTAACGATTGGGGCAACAGAAGCGGTAACCGCGACAACTTTTGCAATGTTAAATCCGGGAGATAAAGTAATTATTCCCACTCCAGCATTTTCGCTATATTTCCCGAGTGTTTCCCTAACTGGTACTGAACCGATCAAAGTTAACACTGCTGATGATGGCTTTTTGCTATCTGCTGAAAGACTAGAAGAGGTATTAGCAAAAGAGGGTCCGGCAGTAAAGGCTGTTCTCTTAAATTATCCTAATAATCCAACTGGCCGTTCATACACTGAAGAAGAGCTAAAAGCATTGGCTAAAGTAATTGAAGATCATCACATCTATGCGATTGTTGATGAGATTTATAGTTCATTGATGTACGATCAACCATTCCATTCACTTGCGACGCTTTTGCCTGAGCAGACAATTCTGATTAGTGGCTTATCAAAATCACATGCAATGACGGGTTATCGTTTAGGATATGTGGCTGGCCCGGGAGAATTTATTTCAACGATGTCAAAGATGCATTCATTTATGGTGACGTGCCCAAATGACACTGCTCAAGCGGCAGCGATTGAAGCGTTAGAAAACGGGAATGATGATCCGCAAGAATTTAAGCGGGCCTATCGTCAACGGAGAGATAAACTTGCGAGTGCAATGCGAAAGATGGGCTTTGAAATTGCATTGCCAGATGGCGCATTTTATATTTTTGCTAAAATCCCTGCTCAATTTGGGAAGGATGATCTCGCCTTTGCTCGTAAATTAGCCCACGAAGCTAAAGTTGGCGTAATTCCCGGGAATGCATTTGGTCCTGGTGGAGAAGGATACATTCGCTTATCATATGCAGCGGCAGATTCTGTTATTGATACGGCGATTGAACGGTTACAAAATTTTATGAATAATTTAGGATAGGTTGAAAGAAGGAACTAAGATGAGTAAAGAATATAATGTCGCAATTTTGGGTGCTACTGGTGCGGTTGGTACACGGATGATTCAACAATTGGAACAATCAACAATTCCGGTAAAGAGTGTGAAATTACTGGCATCCGCTAAGTCAGCTGGTAAGCAATTATCATTTAAGGGTCAACCGATCACTGTTGAAGAAACGACACCTGATTCTTTTAATGGGGTTGATATTGTGCTTTCATCTGCTGGTGGATCAGTATCAAAAAAGTTCCTTCCAGAAGCAGTAAAACGGGGAGCAGTTTGTGTTGATAATACGAGTGCTTTTCGAATGGAACCTGATGTACCGCTAGTAGTTCCAGAAGTAAATGAAGAGGCATTAAAAAATCATCACGGAATCATTGCTAATCCTAACTGTTCGACAATTCAAATGGTGGTAGCATTGGAACCAATCCGCCAAGCATTTGGATTGAATCAAATTATTGTTTCGACTTACCAAGCAGCTTCAGGAGCAGGTCAATCAGCTTTAAATGAATTGCGACAAGAAACTCAAGACTACCTTGAGGGTAAGGACATGCAAGCAGATGCCAAGATTTTGCCAACAAAGGGTGACAAGAAGCATTATCCATTAGCTTTTAATTTATTACCGCAGATCGATGTCTTTGAAGATGATGGTTACTCCCATGAAGAATGGAAGATGATCCATGAAACAAAGAAGATCATGTTAAACGACATGGACGCTAAGGATATTAAGGTTACTGCCACTTGTGTTCGTGTACCTGTCCCAATTGCTCATGGAGAATCAATTTACTTTACTGTTGACGATCCAACGGTAACTGTTGACCAATTGCGGGCAGTATTAAAGGACGCTCCCGGGGTAGTTCTGCAGGATGATCCTGCGCACCAGGTTTATCCTCAACCAATTAATGCTGTTGGCAAGCGTGACACTTTTGTTGGTCGTCTCCGTGCAGATGAAGAAAATCCTGGTTCCTTTAATATGTGGGTTGTTGCTGATAATCTCCTTAAGGGGGCGGCTTGGAATACCGTTGAAAATGCAGAACGGTTAGTCGCAAATGGGTTAGTTTAAAATTTAATAATCATAATAAAAAATACTCTCTGAATATAGGGAGTATTTTTTGTATGATTATAGAGTTTGTTGATAGTAAAAAGTAATGTAGCCAATAAAAAGTTGAAATAAGTCTTCAGTATTTTTAGGATCTAGTTCAAAAAGTTTTTTTATGCGAAGTAATCGATTATTGAGTGTATTACAGTGTACAAATAAATTATGTGCAGTTTGATTTACACTCATATTACACTTAATAAATTCACGGATTGTATCGATCAATTCTTTCCCATCTTTTCTTTTTAGTAAGGCTTCATATTGATCATTAACTGCTATTAAATTTAAATCACTATCTAATACCTGTTTAACAAAAGAAATTTGTGAATAATACCTAAATGATGGCTTTCCCAAAATATTACTTAATCGCAGTGTTGTAACTGCTTGCTCCGCTAATCTACCAAGCAAATTACCCCAATTACTGATACCGTATTCAATTTCTTGATGTTCAAGTTTTTGTTGAATATATGCTTCTTGGTGCTTTGAACTGAGAATAATCAACTCAATACGATTAGTGAGAGAAAAAATAATTGTTTCCTGATCTAGTTTAAGGTTTTTAATTATTTGAGAACTCCCGGCAATTGCAATTACACATCGTTGTTTTCCTAAATTTATATTTAGACGATTTGCTTCCTCAACTAGTTCACTATCAAGTTGCGGATCTTGATACTTGCTGACATTAAGCCACCTATAAATAAATCTTTGTTTAACTTTTTCAATTTCGTGCTCTTGTTCATTTTCTTGTTTTTGCTGTAGCAAGAGTTCGACTGCTGTTTTTAGCAATGATGCTAGGGGAGTAACTTTATTAGGGTCACCGGTAATTCCAACAACACCGATAATTTCATTTTTGAATTTTAAAGGCATATTAACGCCTGGTTGCCCATGATTTCCATATTGTTGATCCATTGGTAGTGTTTTTCGCTGTTTTATCGCATCGACAGCTCCAACATGTAAAGTATTTATCCTACTTTTGTTACCGCTTGCGATGATATAACCTTTCTTATTCATAATATTAATGTTATATGGTATTTGTGTCATCATATGATCGACAATTGATTGTGCAAGTTTTGGTTTGAGCTCCATCATTTTTCTCCTTTAATATTTTGATAATAGGAACTATGTACAAGATGCATAATAATTTTTGTGCAAAACGTAACTTGTTATAAGCTTGTTTAAAGGTTAATGTAAACGGTGACAAAGGGATGTTGTTTTTTGTGATGTTTTATCTTATTTTAGTATTTCTTTACTAGTAATCAAAGAGGAGGCTTATAAAATGATTTCTTGGTGGGGAGCATTAATAGGATTAGCACTTGCGATTTTTTTGATTTTACGAAAACTAGATCCAGTATATTCGCTATTATTAGGAGCCATTGTCGGCGCCATTATTGGTGGGGCTGGTTTAGAAGGAACTATTAATATTTTGGTTAAAGGTGAGCAAAGTGTAATGGGAACGGTCCTTCGAGTATTAGCGGCAGGAATGTTAGCTGGCGTTATGATGGATTCTGGGGCTGCCGAAACCCTTGCACGGACGATCGTTAATAAATTTGGTGATCGGTTAGCTATTTTTGCATTAGCTCTTGCAACGATGGTAATTACAGCTGTGGGGGTCTTTATCCCAGTTGCTGTTTTAATTGTTGCACCAATTGCCCTTGAAGTTGGTCGCAATATGCATATTTCAAAATTATCTTTATTGGTTGCCTTATCTGGTGGAGGCAAGGCAGGTAACATAATCTCACCAAATGCAAATACAATTGCAGCGGCAAAGGGATTTGGTCTTGAGCTGAGTCAAGTAATGATTGCTGATTTTATTCCTGCCGTAATCGCTTTAATAGTTACAGTTGTTGTAGCTAGAATGATCCGCAAAAAAGGTAGGGCAGTTTTAGAACAAGATCTTGAAGATAGTACAAAAACAATCAAGCAAAGTGATTTGCCAACGTTTAAACAAGCCATCGTTGCTCCTGTTATTGCAATAGTTTTACTTTTATTAGGACCAATTGGAACTATTTGTCATTTACCATTATTAGCAAAGGTAAATTTAGATGCTACCTATGTTTTGCCATTTGCAGCAATAATAGGTGCTTTAGCAATGGGAAAAGGTGAGAAGATTAAAAGTTATGCTCAGACTGGTGTTAGTCGAATGACTGGTGTAGTAATGATTTTAATTGGTGCAGGTGCAATTGGTGCTACTATCACCGCGTCTACTTTCCCAGAGTTATTAATTGATCTTATTAAGGCAAGTCATGTGCCTGGTGTCTTATTAGCACCACTTTCTGGTATTCTCATGGCTGGAGCAACTGCTTCAACTTCTACGGGTGTTATTTTAGCTACTGGTTCTTTTGCCAAGTCTATTTTAGGATTTGGTATTGCACCACTTGCAGCGGCGGCAATGGTTCATACTGGGGCGATTGTCATTGACCAATTACCTCAAGGAAACTATTTCCATGTTACAGCGAATGCAATGCATATGGATATTAAAGAACGATCGCAAGGTATTTTTTATGAATTCTTAGTTGGGGGTTCCGCAATGTTAACCGCAACTATCTTGTATGGCTTTTTGCATTTACTATAAATGAAAGGATGATCAGTGATGAAATTTGTAATTGCTCCAGATTCATTTAAAGGCGGATTAACAGCAAAAGAAGCAGCAAATGTGATGGCAGAAGGAATCAAAAGAGTGTTTCCGAATGCCGAGTATGCTTTAGTTCCAATGGCTGATGGAGGAGAGGGGACTGTTCAATCCTTAGTTGATGCGACTAACGGTCAAAAAATGATTGCTAAAGTCCACAACCCATTAAATAAATTAGTTAATGCTGAGTACGGAATATTAGGTGATGGGGAAACGGCAGTGATTGAGATGGCGGCGGCAAGTGGCCTTCAATTTGTTAATAAGGAGACTGCGAACCCGCTTATTACAACTACATATGGTACCGGCGAGTTAATTAAGGATGCTCTTGACCATAACATTAAAAAAATAATTATTGGAATTGGTGGAAGTGCAACCGTTGATGGCGGAGCGGGGATGGCCCAAGCACTTGGAGCACGTTTATTGGATGCTGATAATCATGAAATTGGTTTAGGCGGTGGTGAGTTAGCAAGTTTAGAGCAAGTAGATTTTGGAGGATTAGATCCTCGCTTAAAAAATGTAGATATTCAGATTGCATCAGACGTAACCAACCCATTAACAGGAAAAAATGGGGCAGCCCCAGTATTTGGCCCGCAAAAAGGAGCTGATGAAGAAATGGTGAACATCTTGGACAAAAATCTTCATCATTATGCCCGAAAAATAGTTGCAGCTGGTGGGCCAGACGTTGAACAAACGGCAGGTGCAGGGGCAGCCGGTGGTTTAGGAGCCGGGTTGATAGCATTTACCGGTGCGACAATGAAGCGAGGAGTAGAATTAGTGATTGAAGCAACTCAACTACAAAAAAAGGCAGTTGGCGCTGATTATGTTTTTACTGGTGAAGGAGGAATTGATTTCCAGACTAAATTTGGTAAAACGCCATATGGAGTCGCTAAGGCAACTAAAGAGGTGGCTCCAACTGCTCCGGTAATTGTGTTGGCTGGAAATATTGGTAAAGGCGTAAATGATCTATATTCATCCACGGCCATTGATGCAATTTTTGCAACTCCTGAAGGGGCTAAACCATTAAAAACAGCATTAGCAGATGCACCTATTGATATTGCTCAAACAGCGGAAAACGTTGCACGTTTAATTAAAGTGAGTCATGTTAGTAATTAAGAATTAAAAGAGGGGCCTGTGACATAAGTTAAGTTACTTTCATAAAAAGCAAATACGCAGTACAACAATAGGCCTCTAACGTCCGGCAAAACCGAGCGTTAGAGGCCTATTGTTGCTTGCGGGGGCTCGAAAACGAAGTCACAAGTGACTTCTGTCTCGCTCCCTCTGCTATTTTCACGAACAATTGCAAGATAACGTAGAACTCTAGCTTCGCGTCGTCACAAGGCTCACGTCTGAACGATAATCAGCCCGTGACTCCGCCTTAGTTTAGCCAACCGCCTTGTCGAGAAGACTGTTTTCTATGCACTTTTTATAGCAAATTACTGGCTTGGCTTAGTCTTATAAAGACCGTATAATGAATTGGAAGATAATCAAGGAGAATTTAAAAATGGAAGATAATAAATATCAATATGATGAAAACGGCTTTCGGGAAGATCTAAAAGATGATCCGGATGTTCTTCACCAGCCAGATGCTGACCGTACACAGCGCGATTTAATAACTCTGGACTATGATGAGACGTTGGCATTTCTTAATGGTGAAAAGGAAGTTAAGACCGTTTATGACTTTTCAGATGATGTTTTGGAAAAAATAAAAGAAAAATATCCAACCCTAAATGATACACCGATCAATAAAGTAATCATGGAAAAGTATCAGCAGATTTTATCCGCGCGATACAATGAATCACAAGCAAATAATAAGACGGTGCATACCGATGATAGCGAGGATAATGATGAATAGCTTAATAACGTTTATTATTTCAATTGCCTTTTTAGGATTAGTGATTTGGGAAAATCGTTTGCATAGTCAACTTGGATTTTTGGCAAGTCAACGACCAGATAAAGTTACGAAGGATTTTATCCGAGTAATTCGTCAAGAGAAACGCTTGAATTGGATCTTGTGTATCTTAGCAATTATCGTTTTCATGACGACTAGTCGTTACTCAGTTCTATTAATGAGTATTATTACAATTATTGAATTGTTATTAGTAACTCGCATGGATCGTGTAAAAAACGAAATGATAGATTAAATATTATTATAATAGTTAATATTTTAAGAAAGAGTAACGTTTTTTAAGAACTATCTAATAATTGCTATACGCATTTAAAAATTAATGGTAAAGTTAGAATTGTGTATTTCACTAATTTATTATTATTTGTTTAGTTTTTAGGAACTTATTGGGAGGGTGTTTTATTTATATGAGTAAAAAAAGAACACATCATTCAAATAACCATCGATCTCGTGGCGTTTTTGCAGGAGCAGTTAGTGCCTTAAGTTTATTAGCAGTAACAACACAAGCAGTTAATGCTGAACAGCTTACTGTTAAGTCTGGTGACACTATTTGGGGGCTTGCAAAACAACATGGACTTTCTGTTAGTGCATTAGAACAAGCAAATCCTTCAGTTAAGAAGATAAACGATAGCATCGACTTAATTACGGTTGGTCAACAATTAACGTTGCCTACTGCTCAACATGATGCTAGCGCTGATTTGAATGCTGATGGTAGTTATACTGTTAAGCCTGGCGACACGCTTAGCTCTATTGCTGATCGTTATAATGTAACGGTTAGTCAATTAATGGCATGGAATAACCTAAGCACTAATGACTCATTATACATTGGACAACAACTCAGTGTAACAGATCCTGCGATCTCAACTGCTGTAAACGCACCCGCTGTAAGTGCTCCTGTTGCTGATGCGAGTGTATCACCTCAGCAACCAGTTGCTCAATCGACAGATGCAACTTCATCGGTTCAGGTTCAAACTTCAGCAGTTGCCTCTGCTTCTGTGCCTCAACGAGATGTGGCTAGTAGCCAACCAGCAGGAACTGTTCCTAGTCAAAGTGCTGCCAATAGCAACGCAACTCTTGCAAATAACACAGCTACGGTTGCGACTGGCTCCTCAGCTGCTAATAGCGTAGCAACTGCAACAGATGCTGCTCAAACTACTACAGCTAATACTGCTTCTACCTCAGCTGAAAATAGTGTTGCACCACAAACGCAAAACGTTGCGGTTAGTCAGGCTGCTTCAACAGCTGTAAATACGACTGCTTTATATGGACAATCATTTGTTCAAGCAGCACCAGTAGCAAGTCAAGCTCCACAATCACAGACTGCTCCAGCATCACAAGCAACGGTTAACGTTCAGAAAAGTAATGCTGCTGCTTCACAACAAACAACTGCTGTAACATCACAAACTCAACCGCAACAATCACAAGCGGCTGCTAGTCAACCTGCACAGCAAGCAGCAACTACTAATCAAGATTTACAACATGGTTCTGTAGTTAGTCTTGCCACTAAGATCGCCAACTCTAATAGTGTTCCGTACGTATGGGGTGGTGAAAGCCTTAGTGGAATGGATTGTTCTGGATTAGTTAAGTATGTTTATGCTAATGCGGAAGGTAAGCAATTACCACACTATACGGGAGCCCTTGAAAACTGTGTGGACCAACATCCAGTTAGTGAAGCTAAGCCAGGTGATCTTTTGTTCTGGGGTAACCATGGTTCAACTTACCATACAGCTATTTATACAGGAAATAATCAATATGTAGCAGCTGCTCACCCTGGAACTAATGTATCGACTTACACGATTAGTTCATACTTTAATCCAAGTTTTGCCGGAACAGTTAAATAGTTCTGATAGATTATTAGAGCTTTTTCATTAGATAGTAACAAAGATGTAACCTAAAAAAGGGTTAACATTCTTCTAAGTTCGTGTTATCTTACTTATATTGCAATTCCAGTATTGCTCTAAAAATATTTCACATTTATTGGGGAGTGTTAAATATGAGTAACAAACATGAAATTGAAGAAGATTTATACCGTGCACAGTCCCGTTTGGATGATTTATGTAAACAAGAAGGACAGGAAAATACGGGTACGCAGACTGTTACTATTCAACCAAAGTACGGTGAAGAGATGCAATCTTTACGAGAAGAATGCAGCCAGTTACGGATTATTTTAGAAGCCATGGAAGCTTCTGAAGATTAATAAACTAAAAAAATTAACAAAAAGCAGTAAGTGCTAGAAGAAAAAATTTTTTCTGTGCTTACTGCTTTTAACTTATTTTTCTATTGTTTGCCAAATTGGATATTGACTAATGTCTAAGGTGAGGTCGATAAAACGATTACCAATCTCTTCTCCATCAGTTTGACTAAATTCTAGTGAAGTAGTTGTGATGTGGAGATTATCGCTTTGGAAGTGGTGGGCAAATTTTGATTGGTCTAACTTACCCCGGGCTAACTGTAGCAATTGCCAAATTGTCATAGGCCAACCTTTTCGTTCAGCAACGACTAATTCCAATGATGGTTTCTTTAATGAAGCATTTGGTGCGACCTTAAATCCGCCACCGATAAATGGATGATTGCTGGTAATTGCGATGTAAGCTTTAGGAAAAATAAAGCGTTCACGCCCAGATTGAATCATCAAGGTAAAGGGCTCTTGATCATAGATTACTCCAATTGCCTTTTGAAGATAGGTGAAACGCCCGATATGATTTTTCTTGTGATGAGCCTTGAATGTATTAGCACGACTAACAATTGCCGCGTCAAAACCAATTCCTAAATTATTAAGAAAATAGCCTTCTTCACCCCGAATCGCCTCATGATAATGACCAATGTTAATTTTTTGTGGTGCGTCTGCAGTTAAAATTTGATTTAATGCCCTTTGTGGATGCATAGAAATCCCGTAACCGCGGGCAAAATCATTTCCTGTCCCGGCAGGAATATATCCAACCGCAAGTGGTTCTTTATTCAATCGCTTGGCCGTCTTCATAAGTCCATTAACAACTTGATGTAGCGTACCGTCACCACCAATCGCAATGACAATTGTTGATCCCGCATTATGGGATTGAGCGATTTGACTGGCAAGGTATTCTCCATGATTAGGATACTTAGTTGTTTCCATGTGATAATCAATTTGTTGTTGATCTAAGACCGGTTTGATTGACGACCATGCCTTTTCTGCATTGCCATTACCAGCATGACGGTTGAGGATGATTGAATAATTCATCAATATTCCTCCTTTGAATGGTGCCAAAAAGCAAAAATAATATAATTAATTTAGTATTTTTCTAATGTTCATAAGAAAGTTGGAGGCTGAGAAAAACAAGCGTTTTTCTCAGCCTCTGTTAATGATTAAAAGCTTAGAACGTCGTCAACTTAAAGTTAGGGTTTTGCTTTTCGTAAGCAAGGGCCTTTTCATCAAGTTGTTCTACAAATTCAATATTGTAGTCAGTGTTGTGTTCAACCATTAAAAGTGCTTCAGCTTCTGAATCAGCTTCAATATACAATGATTGAGTATTTTCACGAACTGGGCGTTTTGTCTTATCAGCTTGGTAGTATACTTTAAAAGTCATACTGTTAAAAACTCCTTAATTAAAGATATTATGCAGTAATTTACTTTATTATTCTATCACAGATGACCAAAAGTGTCTTAAATTTTCCTAACATGGTATTATTAAATAAAGGTAAAGGCCAACGAGGTGATAGTCATGGTTATATTCTTAATCTGTATTTTAGCAGCAATAATTGTTATTGCCCTTTATTTAACGATCCATCGCGTATTTCTTAAGCGAGCAACGATGATGGTACAGAAAAATGCTCAAGATGTTACTGATGCAGCGTTAAATACTAGTTTGAAAGAAATGTTACATTGGAATAAAAATCTGAATTCTCAAATTGTTGCCGATGTTTGGGGAAAAGGTGTGCTTGCTTTTGAATACCATTTTGATTATAAAAAAGAAAATATTAATCTTGATGATTTCACACGTCAAAAACTAGCAGCAAAACTTGATGAATACGCAAAACAACATCAGTTAAAGATGGCTCCCAACGCTTCTCAACCGTTTATTATAACCGATTGGTGGAAATATGAGGGGATTTTGCATATCGATATTGCCTATTTGATAAATGAAGCAACTGTTGAGTACATTGAAGATTTAGAAAAATTAAATCAAAATAGTAATTAGTTAAAATGGCCGGGAGAAAGTGTGGTTTTCTCTCGACCATTTTTTGTAAAACTTAACTAATCATCACTGTATCTGCAGGCGCCTCAAATGGTTGATCTTTATTAATATGATCGTAAAATAGTACCCCATGCAAATGGTCAATTTCATGCTGACAAACAATTGCTGGGTAATGCTTTAATCGTACCTTATGCGTTTCACCATTAACGTCTTGATAACGTAATGTGATGCGGTCATGTCGTGGCACGTAGCCAGGTACATCTTTGTCAACTGAAAGACAACCTTCACCTTCAGTAAGAGCACCATATTGAACCGATTCACTGACGATTACTGGATTAATAATAACGTCCTTAAATAAGGGCTTTTCATCTTCATCAGGTGCAGGAACAAGGACAGCAGCCATTTGCTTTGAAACACCAACTTGAGGAGCAGCAAGGCCAACGCCAGCTCGTAACTTGTATTTTTTACATAATTCAGGATCTTGACTTACTTCTAAGTATTTCATCATATCTTTAGCTAATTTTTGGTCTTCATCAGATAGGGGGAATGAGACCTTAGCAGCTCGTTTACGTAAAACGGGATTGCCGTCACGGGTAATATCTTTCATTAAATACATTACTCACTATGCCTCCATATAAAAATTCAGTCATATTATAGTCTATCATATCTAGCAAAAATTGCTAATTAAGATATATTTTAGTTAAAAATAGTATTTTTAAGCGAAAACGTTTAATTTTAATAGAAAAGAATAACGTTTTTGTCTATTAAGTTAATGAAAGCGCTTGTATTATTTAGGCAATCGGTTATACTATAAATGTAGGTAAGCAATCGCTTACATGATGTTAATTGGATTTGGAAAGGAATGTTGAATATGGCCAATACCAAAGCTGTCAATTTTGCTGAGATTAAAGCCAATGAAGGGGTACCTTATGCAAAACCTGTACAAATTCTTGATAACGACGGAAATGTTGTTAACAAAGAATTAATGGCTAATTTCAGTGATGAATTATTAGTTGACTTAATGAAAAAAATGGTTTGGGAACGTGCCTTGCATGAACAAACAATGAGTTTCTCAAAGCAAGGTCGGTTAGGTTTTTATGCTCCAACTTGGGGTGAAGAAGCTTCTGAAATGGGAACCGCTGCTGCATTTAAGAAGCAAGACTTCCTATTTCCGGCATACCGTGATTTGCCACAATTAATTCAACATGGAGCAACTGTTGCTCAAATGTACTTATGGTCAAAGGGACACATCAAAGGTAATCTTTTTGATGCACGTGCTCTCCGGCCACAAATCATTATTGGTGCTCAGATGGTCGAAATGGCTGGTGGTGCTCTTGGAATTAAGAAGAATGGTGAGAAAGACACTGTTGCCTATGCTTACACTGGTGAAGGCGGAAGTTCACAAGGGGATACTTATGAAGGAATGAACTTTGCTGGTGCATTCCAAGTACCTGGTGTATTTATTATTCAAAATAATGGATGGGCTATTTCGTTCCCACGAAAGCTCCAAACTGAAGCACAAACAATTGCCCAAAAGGCTGTTGCTGCTGGAATTCCAGGTGTTCAAGTTGATGGAATGGACGTCCTTGCATGTTATGAAGTTGCAAAGGAAGCTCGTGAATTTGCTGCTGCCGGTAATGGACCAGTGCTAATCGAAACATTAACATACCGGTTCGGTGCTCACAGTTCAGCAGGTGATGATCCTACTCGTTACCGGACTGAGGATGAAACAAAGCCATGGTTTGATAAAGATCCATTGATTCGTCTTCGCAAGTACCTAACGAAAAAGGGGCTTTGGTCTGAAGAAGAAGAACAAAAATATGCTGATGAATGCAAACAAAGCTTTAAAGAAGCAATGAAAGAAGCTGACTCAGTAGAACCTGAAAAAGTTAGCGATATGTTGAAACGGACGTTTGAAGTACCAACTCCAGACATTAAAGAACAAATTAAGAAGTACGAAGAAAAGGAGTCGAAGTAATCATGGCTAAAAAGACTTATATCAAAGCTATTACTGAAGGTATTGACATCGCTTTAGCCGAAGATCCTAAGACTTTAGTATTCGGTGAAGATGTTGGTAAAAACGGTGGTGTTTTCCGTGCTACTAATGGGCTTCAAGAAAAATACGGTGTTGATCGAGTATTTAGTACCCCTCTTGCCGAATCAGGTATTTTAGGAATGTCAATTGGTTTAGTAGCAACCGGCTGGCGTCCAGTCCCAGAAATTCAATTCATGGGTTTCACCTTTGAAGCAATGGATTCTATCGCTGCCCAAATGTCACGGATGCGTTTCCAATATAATGGAACTAAGCATGCGCCAATTACCATTCGGACTCCTTATGGTGGTGGTACTCATACTGCTGAATTGCACGGGGATGATCTTGAAAACTTCTTCGTTGGTATTCCAGGATTACGGGTTGTTGCACCAAGTTCTGCCTATGATGCTAAGGGATTAATTATTTCTGCAATTGAAAATAACGATCCAGTTCTTTTCCTTGAAAACCTTCGTCTCTATCGTTCAGTCAAAGGTGAAGTTCCTGATGACAAGTATACTGTTCCGTTGGATAAAGCAAATGTTGTTCAAGAAGGTACTGATGTTACAATTATCGCTTATGGTGGTGAAGTATCAGAAGCGCAAAAAGCTGCTAAGAAATTAGCTAAGGATAATATTTCTGCTGAGATTATCGACTTACGTTCTCTTTACCCGCTTGATACTGACACGATCTTTGAATCACTTAAGAAGACGCACCGAGTAGTTATTGTTCAAGAAGCGCAAAAGATGGCTGGTGTTGGTGCCCAAGTTGCATCAGCTATTTCAGAAGGCGCAATTATGTACCTTGATGCTCCTGTTACCCGGGTTGCTGCTCCTAACTCAGTATATCCATTCCCACAAGCTGAAAATGTTTGGCTTCCAGGTGCACGTGATATTGAGGATGCCGTACGGGAAGTAATTAATTACTAAAAGTACGGAATAGAAAGGGTGTTAATACGATATGGCATACATTTTTAGACTACCAGAAATGGGAGAAGGATTAACTGAAGGTGATGTTGCTTCTTGGCTCATTAAAGAAGGAGAAGCAATTAAAGCTGATGATCCTTTAATTGAAATTCAAACTGATAAATCAACTACTCAATTGGTATCTCCAGTTGATGGAACTGTCAAAAAATTATTTGTAAAAGAAGACGACCATGTTGAAAAAGGCGACAAGCTCGCTGAAATTGATGATGGTAAGCCTGGTATTAGTACAAACGTCGAAAGTGAAGACGATGATGATGAAACTGATACAGGCAGTGAAGAAGCTACTGAAAGTGAAGAATCCACGGCTCCAGCTGCAGATTCCCTTTCAGAAGATAATTCTTCAAAAGGTAGAGTAGCCCCACTTGCAGAACCAAATAAGCTTGTAATGGCAATGCCTTCTGTTCGTCAATATGCCCGTGATAAGGGTGTTGATATTTCACTTGTTCAACCAAGTGGTAACCACGGTCAAGTTCTTAAAGAGGATATTGATAACTTTAATGGGGCAGCTGCTCCAGCTAAGGAAGAAAAGAGTGCGGCTACGTCAGCTAAGACTGCTCCTGTTGCGGCTAAGACCGCTGGTAATACAATCAAGCCATGGAATGCTGACCTTGAAGAACGTGAACCAATGTCTAATATGCGGAAGATTATCGCTAAGACTACTCGTGAATCAAAGGATATCTCACCACATGTTACATCATTTGATGAAGTTGAAGTATCTGCTCTAATGGCTAGTCGCAAGAAGTACAAGGCAGTTGCTGCAGAACAAGATATTCACTTGACTTTCTTGCCATACATTGTTAAGGCCTTAGTTGCCACATGCAAGAAGTTCCCAGAACTAAATGCTTCAATTGATGATTCTACTCAAGAAATTGTTTACAAGCACTACTACAATGTTGGGATCCTTACAAACACTGACCACGGTCTCTATAATCCAAATATTAAGAATGCAGATTCTAAGAGCATGTTTGAGATTGCAAAAGAAATTACTGAAAATACTCAGGCAGCCTTTGATAACAAGCTAAGTCCAGAATCAATGGCTGGTCGGACTATCAGTATCAGTAATATTGGTTCAATTGGCGGTGGCTGGTTCACCCCTGTTATCAACCAACCAGATGTTGCTATTCTTGGTGTTGGTCGAATTGACAAGGAACCATACGTTAACGAAGATGGTGAAATTGTTGTTGGTCGAATGATGAAGTTATCATTGACTTACGATCACCGTTTAATTGATGGTGGACTTGCACAACATGCATTGAACTACATGAACAAGTTATTACATGATCCAGAATTATTGATGATGGAGGGCTAGATAATGGCTGATGTTGAACAAAAGGATACAGTAATTGTTGGTGGAGGTCCTGGTGGTTATGTAGCCGCTATTCGAGCTTCAGAATTAGGTCAAAAGGTTACCTTAATTGATAAGGGAGAACCAGGTTTAGGTGGTGTTTGTTTAAACGTTGGATGTGTGCCATCTAAAGCATTAATTGCTGCTGGGCACCGTTACCAAGAAACTTTAGACTCATCTATTTATGGTATTTCTAAGACCGATGCAAAGTTAGACTTTACTAAGACTCAAGAATGGAAAGACCATAAAGTTGTCGACCGTATGATTCGTGGAGTTAAGATGCTATTGAAGAAGCATAAGGTTGAAATCATTGATGGAGAGGCAATTCTTGATAATGACCACCAACTTCGTGTAATTAAGCCTGGTCCAAAGCAATTCATGGATAATGATAATGGTCGGACTATCACATGGAAGAATTTGATTCTTGCAACAGGAAGCCGTCCAGTAGAAATTCCTCATTTTAAGTTTGAAGGCCGCGTTATTGATTCAACCGGTGGCTTAAACCTTAAGGAAGTACCAGAAGAATTAGTTGTAATTGGTGGGGGCTACATTGGTACAGAATTAGCTGGTGCCTATGCCGATCTTGGTGCTCATGTAACAATTATTGAAGGTACTGATTCAATTCTTGGTGGATTTGACCACGATATGGTTGATATTGTTGTCAAGAATCTTGAAAAGAAGGGCGTAGACATTGTAACTAAGGCAATGGCTAAAGATTCTCAGCAAGATGAAAATAGTGTTACTGTCACTTATGAAGTTGATGGTAGCGAAAAGAGCATTAAAGCAGACTACTGCATGGTATCTGTTGGTCGTAAACCAAATACTGATGATTTTGGCCTTGATATGACAAATGTTAAGTTAAACGACCGCCATCAAGTAATTGTTGATGAACAAGGCCGGACGAATGTACCTGGTATTTGGGCTATTGGAGATATTGTTCCTGGTCCTGCACTTGCTCACAAGGCATTCTTTGAAGCTAAGACTGCTGCTGGTGCAATTGCTGGTAAGAATACTGCTAACGATTGGGTTGGAGTGCCAATGGTTTGTTTTGCTGATCCAGAATTAGCTCAAGTTGGTATGACGGTTGAAGAAGCTAAAGATAAAGGAATTGATGTATCTACTGCTCAGTTCCCATTTGCCGGTAATGCCCGTGCTGTTTCTCTTGACGCTGCCGAAGGATTTATTCGCTTAATCTACACTAAAGATAAGAAAAATGTTATTGGTGCTCAAGGTGTCGGCCCTGGTGTTAGTGACCTTGCTGGTGAACTTTCATTGATTATCAATTGTGGAATGAATGTTGAAGACGTTGCTTTAACAATCCATCCACACCCAACTTTGAATGAACCTGTTCAAGAAGCTGCAGACATTGCGCTTGGCTTCCCAACACACATCTAAATTTTAGTAAATTAAATTAGAAAAGTTCTTAGTGATGGATGACTCGATTTTGAGATCGCTAAGAACTTTTTCTGTTTGTATTCTTTTAGGCCTTTTATTCCTAAATTTCCGTTTGGATTGTATAATACAAGTAGGAAATGAATGGAGGGACAAAAAATGAATTCACAAAACTATAGTTATCCGCTTGATCTATCATGGACAACTAAAGAGATGGAAACAGTAATTGCCATGTTTAGGGCGGTTGAAGATGCTTATGAAGTTGGGATTGACAGAGATAAAATTTTAGATTGTTATCGTGCTTTTAAGCAAGTCGTTCCCTCAAAGGCTGAAGAGAAACAATTGGGTCGCGAGTTTGAAAAGAATTCGGGTTATGTTCTCTACCGTGTTGTCAAAGCAGCACAAGAGTCAACAGATAAGCGAATTAAAATGGTTGGGCAAAAAAATGATTAGTATTGAAGAGTTAGATCAAAAAGCACAACAAATAATCCGTCAAGCAGGTCAAAATGCATACCAGAAAATGGAAAACGATTACCAGGTTGATACGAAGACGAATTATACGGACCTTGTAACGACAATTGACCGAGAAAATGAACAATTAATAAATGATCAACTGCGAAAAATTGATCCTGATAGTCAAATTTTAAGTGAAGAAGGATTTGGCGACCAGCAAATAAGCAATATGCAAGGACATGTTTGGATTGTTGATCCAATTGATGGAACAATGAATTTTGTTAAGCAGCATAATAATTTTGCTGTTATGTTAGCATTGTATGTTGACGGTCAACCAACGCTTGGCTATATTTTAGATGTAATTAATAATCGTCTTTACCATGGTCGCAAGGGTGCTGGTGTTTATGCTAACAACCAAAAAATTAGCCAGCCAGCTGATTTAGGCTTACGCGAAAGTTTGTTAGCAATGAATCGGATATTAACTTTAAGTGGCGATTCAGCATTAAAGAAAATCGCTCAAGACGCAATTGGCTTACGGATGTATGGAAGTGCTGGTATTGAGATGATTGGTGTGATCACTGGTCAATTAGGTGGATATATCTCGAATTTGAAGCCATGGGACCTTGCTGCCGGGCGAATGTTAGCAGAAGAATTAGGCTTAGTTGTGAAATCAATTGACGGTAGTTCTATTAATGTGTTATCATCTAATCTTGTATTAGTAGCAACGAGGCAGGTTAGTCGAGATATTCGACAGATCATCAATTAGTTGTCGAGGCTGTGACCGCGATGTCACAGTTTTTTTATGAAATTGGCAATTGATAGGCCGCTGCTGTTCGACTTAAAAATGATATGACGAAAGGGAGAATCAAGTTTTGAAAACTCGTGACGACATTCGTAACATTGCGATTATTGCCCACGTTGACCACGGTAAGACTACCTTAGTTAACGAAATGTTGAAGCAATCAGATACTTTACCAGAACACTTCTCAATTGAAGATCGTGCGATGGATACTAACGCTATTGAGCGTGAACGTGGTATTACTATTCTTTCGAAAAATACTGCTGTTAAATATGACAATCACCAAATTAACATCTTGGATACACCAGGACACGCGGACTTCGGTGGTGAAGTTGAACGTGTTATGAAGATGGTTGATGGTGTATTACTTGTTGTGGATGCTTTCGAAGGGACGATGCCTCAGACACGGTTCGTTCTTAAGAAGGCTCTTGAACAACACTTAACACCAATTGTTGTTATTAACAAGGTTGACCGTAAAGGTGCTCGTCCTGAAGAAGTTGTTGATGAAGTTCTTGACCTCTTTATCGAATTAGGTGCTGATGAAGATCAACTTGACTTCCCAGTTGTTTACACTTCAGCAATGAACGGTACTTCAAGTTATGATTCAGATGTTTCTACTCAAGAACACACCATGAAGCCATTGTTTGATACTATTATCAAGACAATTCCTGCTCCAGTAGACAATTCTGATGAACCACTTCAATTCCAAGTTGCTATCTTAGATTACAATGACTTCGTTGGTCGAATTGGTATCGGTCGTGTCTTCCGTGGTAAGATTAAGGTCGGAGATAATGTTACCTTAATGAAGCTTGATGGCTCAAAGAAGAATTTCCGGGTTACTAAGCTCTTTGGTTTCTTCGGTTTGAAGCGGTTGGAAATTAATGAAGCTGAAGCCGGTGACTTAATTGCGGTTTCTGGGATGGAAGACATCAACGTTGGTGAAACTGTAGCTGATGCAGAACACCCCGAAGCAATTACTCCATTACGGATTGATCCACCTACATTACAAATGACTTTCCGGACCAACGATTCTCCATTTGCTGGTCGTGAAGGTAAATTTGTTACTGCCCGTCAGCTTGAAGATCGTTTGAAGCGTGAAATGCAAACTGATGTGTCATTAAAGGTTGAAGATACTGATGACCCAGGTGCATGGACTGTTTCAGGTCGTGGAGAATTACACCTTTCTATCTTGATCGAAACTTTACGTCGTGAAGGATATGAATTATCTGTATCACGTCCACAAGTTATTTACCGTGAAATTGATGGAGTAATGAGTGAACCATTTGAAGAAGTTCAAATCGATACTCCAGATGAATACACTGGTGCAGTTATTGATAGCCTTTCTAAACGTAAGGGTGAAATGAAGAACATGGAACCAGGCGAAAATGGTCAAACTCGTCTTATCTTCTTAGCACCATCACGTGGTTTGATTGGATACTCAACTGAATTTATGACTATGACCCGTGGCTACGGAATCATGAGCCATACCTTTGAAAAATACGCACCAGTTATCAAGAACTGGAACCCTGGTCGTCAAAAAGGTACTCTTGTATCCATGAATGCTGGTAAGGCTACTACTTACGCAATGATGGGTATCGAAAGTCGTGGTCAATTATTAATTGATCCAGGTACGGAAGTTTACGAAGGTATGATCGTTGGTGAAAACAGTCGTGAAAATGATATTACTGTTAACATCACCAAGGGTAAGAACTTAACGAACGTTCGTGCTGCTGGTTCTGATGAAATGGCTCACATTAAGACCCCTACTCACTTCTCCCTTGAAGAATCGCTTGAATTCTTAAATGAAGATGAATACTGTGAAGTAACTCCAGAAAATATCCGTTTACGGAAGAAGACCCTTAACACAAATGCCCGTGAAAAGGAAGCTAAGCGTCGTCGTGCTGCTTCACGGAAGTAAATATTTAAAAAAGCTTGGGAGGCTAACTAGCTTTCCGAGCTTTTTTTTGTTGTATAATAATGATTGTATTTTGTTTTTAGGTAGGTGCACTTTGTGAAGAAAAAGAAATTAAGATTCCGTAAGATTCGTTCTGTATGGAATAACGTCCGCTACCTTGATTATTATATTTTAGTTCCTTATCTTGCTTTATGTTTAGTAGGAATTGTAATGGTCTATTCAGCTAGTGCTTCCATTGAAATGCAAAATGGTGGAACCCCATTAGGATATTTAGTAAAACAAACAATTTATGTTGTAATGGGAGTTGCAGTAATGGCATTTATGGCAAATTATCCTTTGCGGCATTATCGAACGCCAAGGTTTTTGCGGGATTCAACATTGGTGGTTGGTGCTTTACTTGTCATTGTTTTAGTCTTTAGCCGAGCTGTTAACGGAGCTAAAGGTTGGATATCTTTAGGCTTCTTTAATATTCAACCGGTGGAAATTTGTAAGCTATATTTTATCTTATATTTAGCTGATCGAATGGCTAAAATTAGGCAACGGGGACAACATTTTACCACTGATGCTAAAGGTCCTTGGCTCATAATTGTAGTCTTTCTCGGATTGATTATGATTCAACCAGATATTGGAGGAATGGCGATTAACGGAGCGATTATTGCAATCATGCTTTTAGCGGCGGATTATAAATGGGGCGTTGGTTTGGGGATAATTCTTGTTTTACCAGCGCTTGGCTACCTTGGATTGGAACGACTAGTTGAAAGTGGTTTGCTCCAAGGCGGTGGATACCAAGTTGCGCGTTTTGTTGCCTTTCTAAATCCTTTTGGAAATGCTAGTGGTTCAGGAAGCCAATTAGTTAATTCCTATTACGCAATCAGTAATGGTGGTGTATTTGGGGTAGGACTTGGAAACAGTATCCAGAAAATGGGATATTTGCCAGAACCCAATACCGACTTTATTATGTCGATTACTAGTGAAGAATTGGGCCTAGTTGGGGTAACGGCAATTTTGGTTACTTTACTCTTTTTGATTTGTCGTATTATTCAAGTTGGGGTGCGGGCAGATAGTTTGTATCAAACGCTCATCTGTTATGGTTCAGCAACATTTTTTACGATTGAAACACTCTTTAATATTGGTGGAGTTCTAGGACTCTTGCCGATTACGGGGGTTACCTTCCCATTTATTAGTTATGGGGGATCAAGTATGTTGATTCTTTCTGCAACGGTAGGCATTATAATGAATATTAGTATGCAGCAAAACCGTGATCGCTTGGTTATGGGAAAACCGTTTGTTCCTGAAACAGGAGGCGTAAAGAATGTTTAAATTAATTCCACGCCGTTCCTTGATAATTTACATTAATAATAATCGTGTGATTCGAGCTCTTCGTCATTATGGTCAGGTTGATTATATTTCTCGCCGAATGCATTATGTGGTAATGTATGTAGACCAAAGTGATGTCGAAAAAATAAAAGAGAAGATAGGTCGATTACGCGCAGTGAAAAAGGTTGAATTATCAGCTCGGCCAGATTTAGACCCGACGTTAGCTGATCTTGAATTAACGGGGGTCTATCAATTACATGATGAGGATGATAAAAAATGAGAATTGTTGCAGGAGACTTTGGGAGACGAAAGCTAAGTGCTGTTCCGGGAATGGCAACGCGTCCAACAACTGATAAAGTTAAAGAAGCATTATTTAATATAATCGGTCCTTACTTTAATGGCGGAACCAGTCTAGATTTGTTTGCCGGAAGCGGTGGATTAAGTATTGAAGCTGTATCACGCGGAATCAGTCAGGCAGTCCTAGTTGATCGTCAATATCAAGCAATCAAAACAATTAAGAAGAATATTGACGTTACAAAACATGTTGAACAATTTAAAGTTTATAAAATGGACGCTCATAAAGCATTAAATTTGTTTGCAAAAGACAAGATGAAATTTAACTTGGTCTTTTTAGATCCGCCCTATGCTAAACAGCAAATTGTTAATGATATTGAGCAGATGGTTAAAAATAATTTACTAGCTAAAGATGCAATAATTGTGGCAGAAACAGATCAGAATGCGAAATTGCCAACAGATTTAGCTGATTTTAACTTTATTCGCCGTCAAGAATATGGAATTACGGTTTTAACAATTTATCAATATGAAGGAGAATCAAAATAATGAAAGTTGCAGTTTTTCCTGGATCATTTGACCCATTAACACTTGGACATTTAGATTTAATTAAACGAGGAAGTGCATTATTTGATCAATTGGCAGTAGCGGTAATGACTAATGAAAGTAAAAACCCGCTGTTTACTGTTGAAGAACGAGTAGCGCAAATTAAAGAGGCAGTTAGCGGACTAGATAATGTTTCGGTTATTACAACAGAGGGCTTAACTGTTGATCTAATGAACCGCATTGGGGCAGATTACTTAATGCGTGGTTTGCGTAATACTACTGATTTTCAATATGAACGTGATATTGCGGCGATGAATAACTTTTTAGATGATCAGTGTGAGACCGTCTTTTTCCTTGCCAAGCCTGAATATCAGCACTTATCTAGTAGTTTGCTAAAAGAAGTAACATCGGCTGGGGGAGATATCTCAGCTTATCTTCCTGCTAATATTAATGAAGCACTAAAAAAGCGTTTAATGGAACGAGAAATGTTACGGGTTAAGAAAGACAATGAAAAAGCAAGATAATGTAATATTACGACGAATAGGAATTATTTTAGGGCTTGTCCTTTTACTAGGCTGCTTTTTGTTCTGGCCCCTAAATTCCTATATCGAAAGTCCGGGAACGGCAGCTGATTTACAGTCTTTTGTTAAAATAAAGGGACACCCCGATCGATATAAGGGGAGTTTTATGTTGACATCGGTGGCGATTCAACGCGCCCATCCTGCAACATATTTATATGCCAAAATGATGCCCTATATGTCAATCGAGAGTGCAGAGGATGTAACTGGCGGTCAAAATAGTGCAACGTATGACCGTGTCCAAAAATTTTATATGGATAGCTCAATTAACGAGGCAATTGCAGTTGCTTACAATGCCGCTCACCAAAAAGTAACGCGACGCTATCTAGGAATTTATGTATTGCAAGTTCAGCCTAATTCTAAATTCAAACATGATATTCATGTTGGGGATACAATTACAAAAGTAGATGGTCATCACTTTAATACCGCTCAAGGCTTTCAAAAATATATTGGTGCTAAAAAAGTTGGCACTCCGTTAGCGGTTACTTATACTCGAGATGGGAAAACTAAAACTGTCACTCATCCGCTTGTTAAAATTGCTAATACTAATAAGCCGGGAATTGGGATCATCCTTACTAACAATATGCAAGTTAAGACTAAGATCCCAGTAAAGGTTGATGCTGGTCAATACGGTGGGCCATCCGGTGGCTTAATGTTCAGTTTACAAATATATCAACAAATTAGTGGAAAAGATTTGCAACGGGGACGTAAAATTGCCGGAACTGGAACGATAAATTCAGACGGGACCGTTGGAGAAATTGGTGGAATTGACAAGAAAGTAATCGCCGCGCACCGTGCAGGAGCCACTATTTTCTTTGCCCCTTATATAAAACCAACGAAAGAGATTCTTAAGTATGAAGAAGGTCATCTGACTAATTATCAAATGGCTAAAAAAGCAGCTAAAAAATATGCACCGGGAATGAAGGTTGTCCCAGTCACTTCCTTTGATGACGCGGTGAAATATTTACAAACGCATAAGTAAATTAAAAAGCAAGAGGCAAAATAAAGGTCTCTTGCTTTTTTTAATGCAAAATTGATTTTTTTACGTATTTATATTTATAGGGAGGTGAGAAACATGCAGCAATTATCAGAATTATGGATAAAATATCGAGTACAAGTGCTGATGATAGTGATTGCTGCAGTGGTTGGGGGATATTGGATACTTAATAAAAACAATAACGATGCTTTAATTTCAAATACTAATGCTGTTTTAACAAGTAGCGAAACGGGAAGCAGTTTAACTTCTACCACTACGATGAAAGGGACCGTTGCCATTGATATAAAAGGTGCCGTAAAAATGCCCGGAGTTTATGAGTTGAAAGCAGATGATCGTGTGAACGAAGCCTTGAAGGCGGCAGGTGGACCACTACCCAGTGCAGATTTGCGTCAAGTGAATCTTGCTAAACAATTAACAGATCAGCAAATGATCTATATTCCGCTTCAAGGCGAAACGCCGGTAGCTTCCAGCAGTACAGAACCATCAGCAGCTAATAATGAAAATGGCAACGATAATTCTGCAAAGATAAATCTAAATACGGCAACCAAAGAACAACTATGTCAAATAACGGGAATTGGCGATAAAAAAGCAGACTTGATATTACAATACCGACAAGAACACGGTCAGTTTAAGAGTATTGACGAACTTAAAGAAATAAATGGCTTTGGCGAAAAAACTGTTGCTAAACTAAAAGATCACCTATCTATCTAGTTTTTATTTTTTTGATGAAGATATTTGTTATACTATATTTCAAATATAGAGGAGTGAAATAATATGAAACCGAGAATTGATTGGGACCAGTATTTTATGATTCAAGCAGCTTTATTGGCGTCGCGAAGTACCTGCAACCGCCTTTCAGTAGGTGCAGTTTTAGTTCGTGATAAGCGGATAATTGCTGGTGGGTACAATGGCTCAGTCGCTGGTGATGCACATTGTATTGATGAAGGCTGTTATTTACGTGATGGACATTGTGTGCGAACTATTCATGCAGAAATGAATGCTCTTTTACAGTGTGCTAAGTTTGGTATTTCTGCTGATGGGGCAAGCATTTATGTAACAGATTTTCCTTGTTTACAATGTACCAAAAGTTTATTGCAGACTGGAATTAAGGAGATAAATTATATTCGTAATTATCACAATGATGATTATGCAATGAAATTACTTAAACTAAAAAATGTTGCGCTTCATCAGATTAAATTAGATAGTGATATTTTAGAAGAGGTCGATCTGGACCAGTATATCAACCCAGATCAAAAATAGATTATTCAACACTTTTGGTTTTTCCCCGCGCTAATTGCAAGTTTAGTAGCAGTTAGTTTCTTTAGTTCATATTGGTTAATTTTTCTTTTAATTGCTATATTTTACCGAATTGCCGTATTAAAAAGGCCAATAGTACTTGGGATTGGAGTGCTGACATGTTTATTAATGGCGATTTTGTGTTACAGTTTACAAAAAAATTGGGCAACTATTACGGCAGATAAGCAAATGGAAGTTACCCAAAGAATATTAGTTTACCCTGATGAATTAAAATTTAATGGAAATTTTATGACAGGGACTGCGATCGACATTCAAACTGGACAACGCGAAGCAATAACGATGTCGTTTAAGTCACCCCAGATGCTAAAAAATATTGATAAGCTTACAACACCCTCGATATGGCTTATTAATGGGCAGTTAAAACCGATTATTCCCCGTACAAATGAAAATCAATTTGATAACTTAACTTATAACCATCATCGTCGGATCTGTAATCAAGTTCAAATTAACCGGGTAGAGCAAATAGTTAGGCAAAAAAGAGGGATAGTTGGCTGGTGTCATACATTAAGAAAACGACTCAGCCTCTACTTCGAAACTTTACCGCCTCCTCTTAGTGCATATTGCCAACAATTAATAATTGGTAGTAGTAATGAGGATTCGGCTGAATTAATGGTAAGTATCAAAAGGCTTGGCCTGCTTCACCTTTTTTGCATTTCAGGAATGCATATCGTACTTTTCACTGATTTATTACGGCGACTATTGGTTCATTTATGGTGGCGTAAAGAATCGATTGATTTATTCTTAATTATTATTTTGCCGTTTTATCTTCTCATTGGTGGTGGAGCAACAAGCTTGATAAGAGCAACCATTATGGCTGAACTTGGCCTTCTTCATCGATATTTAAATTTGGACCGTCTTGATGGGTGGGCGCTGAGCTTATTAATTGGATTGGTTATTGATCCGTTGCTATTGCTTACATTAGGCGGTCAATTAAGCTATTTGCTTTCTTTTATTCTTCAAGTTCTTCCAGAATCAGTACGTGGTTTTAAACAGTCTTTATTATTGAATTTAATTAGTTTGCCTTCGTTATTGAGTTATGTATATGAGGTTCATCTTCTAAGCTTTGGGGTTAGTTATTTAATAATTCCGCTATTTTCTACAATTGTTTTTCCAGCGGTCTTGGTTGGGGCACTTAGTTTTAAGCTTTTTGAACCACTCACGTATCTAATTAATGCTGGTTTAAAATGCTTTCAATATATTTTAAATTGGTTATCTGATTTTCCAGGAATGATTCATTTTGGGAAACCACCGTTAATTTTGGCCCTTCTATTATTTGCGGCATCTTTATTTGTTATTTCTCAAGATACATCTTTAAAATCATGGAAGATATTAGCCTTATTGTATGTAATTACTGGAGGGATAATTCATTTGCCACTTAATGGCGAAGTTACCTTTGTTGATATTGGACAGGGGGACTCGATAATTATTAGAGAACCTTTTAATCGACGGGTAACAATGATTGATACAGGAGGCAAATTAAATTTTAAAAAGCCGGATTGGGCGACTTCAAAGCATTCTCAAGATGATGCCCAACGAATAACTATTAATTATTTGAAAAGTAAAGGCATTAGGCAAATTGATAATATTTGTTTAACTCACCATGATGCAGATCATATCGGCTATTTAACAACGATTTTAGATAATATAGCAGTGAAAAGATTGATTGTCTCAGCGGGGATGGAAAGACAACCAGCACTTCTTAATAAAGTAAGGACTGCTGAAAAGTCATCGCCAATGATAATTCCGGTGACTGATAATGTTAAGTTGTCATCATTTCCATTGCAAATTCTACATCCTTTTGTTCCGGGTGAAGGGAAAAATGAAGATTCTTTAGTGTTAGCTGGGAAATTTGGTGGGAAAAGATTCCTTTTTACTGGGGATTTGGACCAGGAAAATGAAGAAAAAGTTATTCAAAAGTATCCGCAACTAAAGTCAGATATCTTAAAAGCTGGTCATCATGGCAGTAAAACTGCTAGTAGTTATTTATTTTTGCAGACAGTTGCTCCTAAGTATGCGATAATTTCAGCTGGACGATTTAATAGGTATCGCCATCCTGATGAAATAACAATAAAAAATTTTCAAAGATTAAATATTAATTACTTATCAACGCAGCAATTTGGAATGATACAATATGTATACCATGGTCGAAATGGAAAAATAAAAACAACATTGAGGGGAGATGAGACAAGTTGGACATTGCCCAATTATCTACACAATTAAAAACTAAAACCCCAGCAATGGTATATTTGATTTTAGGAAAACAACAGGTTCTTCAACAGCAGGCAATTGATGCCTTTACAAGCCTTATTCCAGAGAATGAACAGGTCATGAATGTTGGTCGATATGATATGGAAGCCACGCCGTTGGCAGTTGCTTTGGATGATGCGATGGCGACTCCATTTTTTGGTGAACGACGATTAGTTATTATCAATAAACCGTTCTTCTTAACTGGTGAGAAAAGGCATTCGAAAGTTGAGCATGATTTGGATAGCTTAAAAAAGTATCTTGAACACCCTGAACCGTCTACAATTTTAGTTTTTACGGCCCCTTATGAAAAGCTTGATGGACGAAAAGGGATTGTAAAGCAATTAAAGAAGACAGCAGTTTTAGTTGATGCTAGTCCACTTGATGAACGAGCAGCTCGTCAAAGAGTGAGAACTCAATTATCAACTGCTGGGTTTGAAATATCAGAAGCTGCTTTGGATGAGTTGGTTCAACGGACTAATGCGGATTATGGGATGATGGATGCAAGCTTAACTAAATTAAAGATTTTGGCTTATCATGAAAAAAAGATTGATCAAAACATGGTAGCCGCTTTAGTTCCGCAATCATTAGATGAAAATGTATTTGATTTAGTCACTGCGGTTCTTAAGCATAATCAAATAAAGGCCTTAGATCTCTATCAACAGCTATTAGCAGGTCAGCAACCACCGTTAAGGATTAATGCGGTGCTAGTGGGGCAGTTTCGGTTGTTGATTCAAATAAAAGTATTAAGCAAACGCGGCCTTACGCAAGGGAGTCTAGCAAGTCAACTTAATGTCCATCCTTATCGAATTAAATTGGGATTAAAGACTGCACGTGATTTCTCAATGCAGGCGTTAGAAAATGCCTATTTGGGATTAATTCGTATTGAACAATCGTTAAAAACGACACAGCGCGATCCATCACTTTTATTTCAGTTATTTATGTTACAGTATTCTCAGCAGAGCAAAGGGGCATGAGATACAAAAAGAGGATAAGAAAACAAAATTTCTTATCCTCTTTTTGTGAAAAGTTAAAAATAAAAAAGCAACTAACTTAATAGTTGCTTTTTCATTACTTAGCGTAACGTGCTGAGAGACGTGACTTGTCACGTGCAGCCTTGTTAGCCTTGATAAGGCCCTTAGAGTGGGCACGGTCAATTGCTGAGATAGCAGCCTTGTATAAGTCGTCAAGGTTATCTGCGCCAGCAAGCTTTGCCTTATCGAACTTCTTAATAGCAGTCCGCATTTGGCTTAATTGTGAAGCGTTACGTGCTTCAGCTTTTTCACTAGTACGAACACGTTCAATTGCTGATTTGATAATTGGCATGAGTTTCACCTCCGTTACCCGATTTTCAGTTGACCAGAATTTTCAACATTTGTCATTATACAAAAGACTAGCGAGCAATGCAATAGCTAACGACGATCAAGTCAAAATTTCACAGAAATAGTTGCAACATTGGTAAATTTTATGTATATTTGTATAGGTTACTTCAAGCAAGTAATTAATTGCCTCTTCTCAGTTTAACGATCCTCACCGACGTTATACTTAGATCTTAGGCGCATTAATATTGAAAGGTGGGAAAATAGCATGGCTATTTCAAAAGAACGTAAAGATCAAATTATTAAGGAATTCGCAACTCACGAAGGAGACACTGGTTCTACTCAAGTTCAAGTTGCTGTTTTAACTGCTGACATCAACGAATTGAACGATCACCTTCGTACACACAAGCACGATTACCATTCACAACGTGGTTTAATGAAGAAGATTGGTCACCGTCGTAACTTATTAGCTTACTTACGTCGGACTGATTTACCTGCTTACCGTGAACTTATCCAAAAGTTAGGTTTACGTCGGTAATATTTTATTATCAAAGCACTTTGCCTTTTACTTGGAGGCAAGGTGTTTTTTGTTTTTACTCCATTATTTTCACTGATTGTGGTAAGATATTTATAACTATAATGAACGATATAAAATTCTTATCGCTACACATTGTAATCGATAAGGGGTTCAAAACTAAATATTAAAGGAGCCAAATCAATGGATAATAATATTAAAATTATTCCTTTTGGTGGTGTACGCGAAAATGGTAAAAATATGTACGCCGTTGAGATTGAAGACCAAATTTTCATTTTGGATACGGGGTTAAAGTATCCGGAAAATGAATTAATGGGAATCGATGTTGTCATTCCTGACTGGGAATACCTTCGTGAACATAAGGACAAGATAGTCGGAGTATTCTTAACACATGGACATGCAGATTCAATTGGGGCACTTCCGTATTTCTTGATGGACTTTAATGTTCCGGTATTTGGAAGCGAGATGACGATTGCCTTAGCAAAACTGGCAGTTAAAAACCATAAGGAAGTTAAGAAATTTAATGATTTTCATGTTGTTGATGCTTCAACAGCAATTGATTTTAATGATGTTACAGTTTCGTTCTTCCAAACGACCCATACTATTCCTGAAACTTTAGGGGTTGTTTTAGAAACTAAAGCAGGAAATATTGTTTACACTGGTGATTTTAAATTCGATCAGACAGCTAAAAAAGGTTATCAAACAGACCTTGCTCGTTTAGCAGAAATTGGATCACAAGGTGTATTAGCACTTTTAAGTGATTCTGCTGGTGCTGGAATTACGGGTGCGTCTGCTCGTGAGCAAGATATTGGAGACTACATTAAAGAAACATTTAAATATCAAAACGGTCGGATTATTGTTGCTAGTGTAGCTTCAAATATTATGCGCGTACAGCAGATTATCAATGCTGCTGTTGCCGTTGGTCGGAAGATTGTTTTATCTGGTAAAGATATTGAGCAAATCATCGATACAGCAATGTCTTTGGGAAAGCTGCACTTACCAGATGACTTATTCATTAGTCGCAAGGAAGCAGAAAAACTTGAACCAAATCAAGTTGTTATTTTGGAAACTGGTAAAATGGGCGAACCGATTAAGTCATTACAGCAAATTGCAAACGGTGATAATCCTAATTTACAATTAACGAGTACCGATCTTGTCTTTGTTACTACTACTCCTTCTTATGCGCAGGAGACTGAGGTACAAAAGACAAAAGATATGATTTATCGTACGGGAGCAGAAGTTAAGTTTATTTCTGATGATTTGAATCCTTCTGGGCATGCTAACCAAAATGATGAACAGTTAATGTTGAACTTCATGAAACCCAAGTTCTTCATTCCAATTCAAGGCGAATACCGTCTGTTAGATCGTCATGCAGAATTAGCAGAAGAAGTAGGAATTCCAAAAGAAAATATCTTCCTCGTTAATAAGGGTGATGTTCTAACCTACAAAAATGGTAAATTCCATGTTGGAGAACATATTGATGTAAGCAATACTATGATTGACGGGACAGGTGTCGGTGATATCGGTAATATTGTTTTACGAGATCGGCGCGTCCTATCAGAGGATGGGATTTTTGTTGTGGTGGCAACTATTGATCGGAAAAAGAAAAAGATCGTTGCTCGACCACAAATTACGTCACGAGGATTCGTGTTTGTAAAGACTAACCGTCAACTAATGCAACAGAGTGCTGACTTAGTTGAAAAGATTGTTCAAGAAAATCTAGATCAAAAGGAATTTGATTGGAGTCACTTGAAACAAGATGTTCGCGATAAATTAAACCGATTCTTGTTTGATCAAACTAAACGGCATCCAGTTATTTTGCCAGTTATTATGGAGATTAATCAACACCAAAAGAAGATTAAAAACAATGTTGAGAAGAAAGAAGAGAAATCTGCAAAGTCACGTTCAACGAAAGAACATCATCGTGGTCGTGGTAAAAAACGAATGGCAAAAGAAAAGAAGTAGCTGTTTAATATAAATAATGTGAAGGGAGGCTGGGAGAAAACTTTCGTTTTTCTCCCAGCCTCAACTGCTTTTATGAATAATTGTATAAAGTAATGAAATAAAAAAGGGTGATAAAAATGAACGAAACCCAACAAGATCAATATCTCCAGGCTCAAAAATTAATTGCTGAAGAAAAATGGCAAGAAGCTAGTAATATTCTGGAAGATCTTATAAACGAGGTTGATGATTCAGAAATCGGTCGATTGACGATCATCGCTCTGTATCATTCTCAACAATATACCAGGGCTTGTACTTACTTGTTTGAGTATTTAGAAGTAATGTTTGATAGCTTGGCAGATGCTCAAATTGCCATTAAAATTTTATGTCAAAATGAATTATTTGTTTTAGCAAGACAGGTGATTAGTAGTCTTTCGCAATGGCAGGAAGATTTGTTGACAATTGTTACAATGGGTGAGAAAAAATCTCGTCAAGAGTACCAGGAGACATTACAAACACGTTTGCGAGACTTTTATCATTTAGGAGATTACTCCCTTGAAGAGCAGCAAAGTAGGCTGCAGGCGGCTTTTAAGCTTCCTTTAAATGAATTTATTACAGGCGCTAAATTCCTGCTTCGTGACCCCTATACTCATCCACTGGTAAAGTCTAGTTTGGTTGAGCTACTTAGTAAGTTACAAGTTGCAGATCCAGTTACTGTTTATTGGCTAGATAAGAAAGAATATACAGTTGTGCCAGCCGATATTCAGCCTTTAAATTTATTGCCAATCGTTAGTGAAGGTAAGAGATTAATTACAGAAAAGTGTGGAAATCAAAACCCGCAGACAGAAAAGCTGGCAATTCAAGAATTTCAATTACAGGTAATGTTTTTGTATCCGCGAATTAATCAAATTATTGAGGACATTGATGAATGGACAAACGTTTTAATCGCAAGAATAGAAGGAAAGAAAGTCGCAACAAATACAGTTTCTAATACCTGGCAGAAACGATTAGGTAAGCAGATTGACGAATTAATAGAAAAACATTAGTCAAATACATTTACAAATGAACAGATAGTTGATATTATATTTAAGAATTCTTCTTCAGAGCCTAAGATTAAAGCTTTCAATTGGCGAAAAGAAGTTGTACAATATGTATAAGGGTATGTCAGTCACCGAATCAGATGATCTGGCATTATACTTGTAAATTATCAGGAGGTTTTCATTAATGGCTGAAAAAGAACATTATGAACGTACAAAACCCCACGTTAACATTGGTACTATTGGCCACGTTGACCACGGGAAGACTACTTTAACTGCTGCTATTACAAAGGTATTGGCAGCCAAAGGTTTAGCAAAGGCAGAAGATTACGCTGATATCGATGCTGCTCCAGAAGAAAAGGAACGTGGTATCACTATCAACACTGCCCACGTTGAATACGAAACTGAAAAGCGTCACTACGCACACATCGATGCCCCTGGACACGCTGACTACGTTAAGAACATGATCACTGGTGCTGCCCAAATGGATGGTGCTATCCTTGTTGTTGCCGCTACTGATGGTCCTATGCCACAAACTCGTGAACACATTCTTCTTGCTCGTCAGGTTGGTGTTCAATACATCGTTGTATTCTTGAACAAGACTGACTTAGTTGACGATGATGAATTAGTTGACTTAGTTGAAATGGAAGTTCGTGACTTACTTAGCGAATACGATTTCCCTGGTGACGATGTTCCAGTTGTTCGTGGATCTGCTCTTAAGGCACTTGAAGGTGACCCAGAACAAGAAAAAGTTATCCTTCACTTAATGGATGTTATTGATGACTACATTCCAACTCCAAAGCGTCCTACTGACAAGCCATTCATGATGCCTGTCGAAGACGTATTTACTATCACTGGTCGTGGTACTGTTGCTTCTGGTCGTATTGACCGTGGTACTGTTAAGGTCGGTGACGAAGTTGAAATCGTTGGTTTAACTGAAGACGTTCTTAAGTCAACTGTTACTGGTTTGGAAATGTTCCACAAGACTCTTGATCTTGGTGAAGCCGGTGATAACGTTGGTGTACTTCTTCGTGGTATTTCACACGACCAAATCCAACGTGGTCAAGTTTTGGCTGAACCAGGTTCAATCCAAACTCACAAGAACTTCAAGGGTGAAGTTTACGTTATGACTAAGGAAGAAGGGGGACGTCACACTCCATTCTTCTCAAACTACCGTCCACAATTCTACTTCCACACAACTGATGTTACTGGTACTATCGAATTACCAGATGGTGTAGAAATGGTTATGCCTGGTGATAACGTTACATTCACTGTTAACTTACAAAAGCCAGTTGCTCTTGAAAAGGGTCTTAAGTTCACTATTCGTGAAGGTGGACACACTGTTGGTGCCGGTGTTGTATCCGACATCTTAGACTAATTTTTGAGTACAGATGTGCTAAAAGGCTTGGGGAAACCCAGGTCTTTTTTCTTTAACAAAAATATTTGAAAATAACTTGGGGATCAGCCGTCAATAAGTTGCAATTACTGGTCTCCTACGGTAAACTAATATAGTATGTAAAGACTAATTATAAATATTAATTAGTCAAATTGATTTGTTATTGGAGGAAATAAAATGTCAGCAAAATGGGAACGCGATAGCGATGCCAGCAAAGGTACATTGACATTTGAAATTGATGTCGACACTATTAACAAGGGAATTGACGAAGCTTTCGTTGAGACTCGTAAAAAGATCACTGTTCCGGGTTTCCGGAAGGGTCGTGTCCCTCGTCAAATCTTTAACCAAATGTACGGTGAAGAATCATTGTATCAAGATGCCTTAAACAAGGTATTACCTGATGCATATAATGAAGCAGTAAAAGAAACTAACATTCAACCTGTAGATCAACCTAAGATTGATATTAAGAGCATGGAAAAGGGTCAACCATGGGTATTAACTGCTGAAGTTGACGTTATGCCAGAAGTTAAATTAGGTGAATACAAGGGTATGGAAGTTCCTGCTCAAGACACCACTGTTACTGATGCTGATGTTGATGATGCACTTGAAACTAAGCGTCAACAACAAGCTGAACTTGTATTAAAAGAAGATAAGCCAGCCGAAAAGGGTGACACTGTTGTTATTGATTACAAGGGTAGCGTTGACGGTGAAGAATTTGATGGCGGTTCAGCTGAAAACTACTCACTAGAATTAGGCTCAGGCTCATTTATTCCAGGTTTTGAAGATCAATTAATCGGTCACAACGCTGATGAAGATGTTGATGTAAATGTTACCTTCCCAGAAGATTACCACGCTAAGAATCTTGCTGGCAAGGATGCACTTTTCAAGGTTAAGATTCACGAAATCAAGGAAAAGCAATTACCAGAACTTGACGATGATTTCGCTAAGGATGTTGACGAAGATGTTGATACTTTAGCTGAATTAAAGGAAAAGACTAAGAAGCAACTTCAAGAAGAAAAGGATAACCAAGCTAAGGCTGCTATTGAAGATGCTGCTATCAATAAGGCTGTTGCTAATGCAGAAATCCAAGATATTCCACAAGCAATGTTGGATGATGACACTAACCGTCAAATGCAACAATACTTAGCAGGAATGCAACAACAAGGTATCAGTCCTCAAATGTACTTCCAAATTACTGGTACAAAGGAAGAAGATTTGAAGAAGCAATTTGCTAATGATGCTGCTCAACGTGTAAAGACTAACCTTGTCTTAGAAGCAATTGTTGACGATGCTAACTTAGATGCTACTGATGAAGAAATTGCTAAAGAAATTTCTGACCTTGCAAAGCAATACGGTATGGAAGAAGATGCTGTTAAGAAGGCATTATCTAAAGACATGTTAATGCATGATATTAAGATCCGTAAGGCTGTTGACTTAGTTGCTGATTCAGCAAAGCAAGTTAAGGATGACGAAAAGTCTGACAAGTAATTTGTTAAATAATTACTAATCAATGAGGCTGGAAGAAAACAGTAGTTTTCTTCCAGCCTCGCTATTTATCAAATATTAGTAAGATAAAGTAGAAAATAATTTACTGAGTAATTTAGTCGAAATTAAACAGTAATTTTGTTATTATGTTTTAATAAGTCTTAGAGGAGGTTCATTTATGTTTGAAGATACCACTGGTATGGATTCAGTTCACTGTTCATTTTGTGGAAAGTCCCAAGATGAAGTGAAAAAAATTGTTGCTGGTCCTGGCGTCTATATTTGTAACGAATGTGTTGACCTTTGTAAACAAATTATTGATCAGGAATTAGCAGAAGATGAAGCTAAAAAAGCTTTCCGTGTGCCAACTCCAGGAGAGATTGTTAACGAACTGGATGACTATGTAATTGGTCAAGGTGATGCTAAAAAAACATTAGCAGTTGCTGTTTATAACCACTATAAGCGGGTTAATGCAATGATGAGTGGTGATAATAATGATACAGAACTTCAAAAGAGCAACATTGCCGTAATTGGTCCAACTGGTTCTGGGAAAACCTATCTTGCCCAGTCACTTGCCCGCATTCTCAATGTTCCATTTGCGATTGCAGATGCTACAACTTTAACTGAAGCTGGATACGTTGGTGAAGATGTTGAGAATATTATCCTTAAACTACTTCAGGCTGCTGACTTTGATGTAGAACGTGCTGAAAAAGGAATCATTTACATTGACGAAATTGATAAAATCGCAAAGAAGAGTGAAAATGTATCAATTACACGTGATGTTTCTGGAGAAGGGGTTCAACAAGCTCTTTTAAAGATTCTTGAAGGAACAATTGCTAATGTACCGCCTCAGGGAGGACGTAAGCATCCACAGCAAGAATTTATCCAAGTCGATACAAAGAATATCCTCTTTATTGTGGGGGGAGCCTTTGATGGGATCGAAACAATTGTTAAGGAACGACTTGGTGATAAGACAATTGGATTTGGAACAGACTCACGAGAAGCTGAAGAGGTTACGGATAAAAATATTTTGCAACATGTTATTCCAGAAGACCTTCTTAAGTTTGGCTTGATTCCAGAATTTATCGGACGATTACCTGTGATGACTGCTCTTGAAAAACTTGATGAAGATGACCTTGTTCGAATCCTTACTGAGCCGAAGAATGCATTAGTTAAGCAATATCAAGAGTTAATTCGCCTTGATGGAAGTCAGTTGACCTTTACTGATGGTGCATTACGAGCAATGGCACAACTAGCAATCAAGCGGAATACAGGTGCTCGTGGTCTCCGTTCGATTATTGAAGATGTAATGCGGGATGTAATGTTTGACTTGCCAAGTCGTAAAGATGTAGAAAAGGTAATTATTGATAAACGATGTGTAACGCAACATACAGAACCTCGTTACGTTTTAAAGGATGAAAAAGCTTCTTAATGAAATGAGGTAAGCAAATGGAAGTTCACAATGTAGATTTAACAATCAGTGCCGTAAGTGATGAACAATATCCTAAAACAAATATTCCAGAAATTGCTTTAGTTGGTCGTTCAAATGTTGGGAAGTCATCGTTGACAAATGTCTTAATCAACCGGCGCAATTTTGCTCATACGTCTAGTCAGCCAGGTAAAACCCAGACGTTAAATTTCTATGACGTTGAGGATAAGGTATATTTTGTCGATGTTCCAGGATATGGGTATGCCAAAGTCTCGAAAAAAGAGCGAGAACGATTTGGAAAAATGATCGAACAATACTTAACCCAACGTGAACAATTACGCGGAGTTATTCAATTAGTTGATGCACGGCATGAACCAACCCCTGATGATGTAAATATGTATAATTGGTTACAATATTATAATATTCCAACATTAATCGTAGGGACAAAGATTGATAAGGTAAAACGAAGTGCATGGAATCGCCAACTAAGCCTTATCAAAAAGACCCTTGATGTTGAGAGTTCAACACCGATTATTCTATTTTCAGCTACAGAGAAAAAGGGTAAAGATGATGTTTGGCAGTGGATTGAAGAGCGAATGGGGAAGAACTAAGTTGGATTTTAATGAATACCAAAATGCAGCAAAACGAACCTTATATGGGAATGAACAAGTTTTAACAAATTGTGCATTAGGATTAGCTGGTGAGTCAGGACAAGTCGTTGATTTAGTAAAAAACTATACTTTTCGTAGTCGAAAATTAGATCGTAAGGAACTAATCCACGAAATGGGTGATGTCTTATGGTATTTATCTCAGATTGCAGAATGGGCCGATATTCCATTTGAAGAGGTTGCCAAAGCAAATATTGAGGAATTAAATCAGCGCTATCCGACTGGTTTTAAAAAACAAGATTAAAAAAATAAGCGGGGGTATGAGTGATCACATCTCCGCTTTTGCATTATTTCTTTTCTTTATCTTTACTATCTTTTTCTTTTTTATCGTCATTTTTTTTAGTTGCTTTTGGTTTTTTAGGATCAATCGCAAATTGATCAAATAATTTATCAAGCTGTTCGCTTCTTCTAGTAACTAATCCCATTTTTTTAGCTCCTTTTTTATATTTGACAAAATGCTAGCATAAATTTTGCTAAATGTACAATTATTTCTAAACACTTTCTTTGCCTTAATGATGATTTTTCAGATATAATATATTGTTAGATAATTTTTCGGAGGGATTTTGCGATGGCCAGTGAACATTTAGAACATAAACTAGCATTGTTACCTGACAAGCCAGGTTGCTACCTGATGAAAAACATTAATGATCAGATAATTTATGTTGGTAAAGCTAAAAATTTGAAGAATCGGGTTCGCTCTTACTTTAAGAGTAGTCACACCGGTAAAGTAGCTAAAATGGTTTCGGAAGTTGCAGACTTTGAAACCATTGTAACTTCGACTAATAAAGAGTCGTTCTTACTCGAAATAACGCTGATTCAAAAACATCAACCTTATTTCAATATCAAATTAAAAAAGGGAACTGGTTATCCCTACATAAAAATAACAAATGAGCGAGATCCTCAAATTAAGATCGTTAGTAAAATAAAAAAAGATGGTGGATATTATTTTGGCCCTTATCCAAATGTCTATGCTGCGGAGGAAACGATGCATTTTATTCAAAAGGTTTACCCATTAAGACGATGTAATGGGTACCAAGGCCGTCCGTGTTTGTATTACCATATGGGACAATGTTTAGGAGCTTGTTTTAAAGAAGTTCCTAAGAGTGACTACGAAGAGCAAATTAAGAAAATTAAGTCATTTTTGAGTGGAAACACAGCGACAGTTAAGCGACAGTTAACCAAAAAGATGCAACGAGCAGCAGAAAATATGGAGTTTGAACGAGCGGCTGAAATTCGAGACCAGCTTCACTATATTGAAGTAACGGTTGAAAAACAAAAGATTATTTCAAATGATAAGACCCCTCGTGATTTGTTTAATTTCTATATGGATAAAGGGTGGCTTTCTATTCAAATTTTCTTTATCCGACAAGCACGGTTAATGAAACGAGAAAAACGTCTATTTCCAATCGTGGATACGGCAGTCGAAGAAATGACCAGCTTTATTCTTCAATTTTATAATCGTCGTAATAATATTTTGCCGCATGAAATTCTCCTTCCCAAGGGTCTCCCTAATAAAGAAATAAGTGAAATACTAGGGGTGCCGGTTCGGACACCTGTTCGGGGAGAAAAACGAGATCTCTTAGCAATGGCACATGAAAATGCTCAGTTGTCCTTAGATGAAAAATTTCGACTGCTTGAGATGGACCAAAGTAAGACTACCGGTGCGATGAAAGAGATTACGGATGCCCTTGGACTTCCAGAAGGTCACCGGATTGAAGCATTTGATCATTCTCATATTCAGGGGGCTGACCCCGTCAGTGCAATGGTTGTATTTATTAATGGAGAACCGGCTAAAAATTTTTACCGGAAGTATAAATTGAAAACGGTGATTAATCATGCTGACGAAGCTGCCAGTACCCGTGAAGTTATTCGGCGGAGGTATTCGCGTCTCTTAAAAGAGAATAAGCCAATGCCGGATATGATTTTTATGGATGGTGGCGAAATTCAGATGGATGCGGCTAAAGATGTTTTAGAGAATGAACTTGGTCTCGAGATTCCGGTAGTAGGGATGGTAAAGAATGATAAACACCAAACCGCTGACTTATTGTTCGGGGATGATGATCACCATATTAATTTGAATCCACGGAGCCAAGGCTTTTACTTAGTTCAACGCATTCAAGATGAGGTTCACCGGTTTGCGATTACTTTCCACCGGCGCGTTCATACTAAGCATTCGTTGAGCTCGCGTTTGGATGAAATTAAGGGAGTGGGACCCCGAACTCGAACAAAATTGCTTAAAAAATATGGATCAATTACCAAAATTGCTCAAGCCTCAGTTGATGAAATCCATTCACTAGGAATTAATCGACCTACCGCCCAGTTAATCAAGGTTTCATTGCAGAAAAATGCTGAGGTGGCGAAGGGTAGTAGTCATGATTGAGTTTTGACAGGCTTATAAATTTTAAATATACTAAATAATAGACTAAAGAACGGAGACAATCATTATGAATATGTTTGTTGATCAAATAAAAATTGAAGTACATGCAGGTAAGGGTGGCGATGGAATGGTAGCATTTCGTCGTGAAAAATATGTTCCTAACGGGGGCCCAGCTGGTGGCGATGGTGGCCGTGGCGGTAGTATCATTTTAAAAGTTGATGAAGGATTACGGACATTAATGGATTTCCGTTATCACCGAATTTTTAAAGCTAAAAACGGTGGCAATGGGATGAGTAAACAGATGACTGGGCCAAGTGCAGAAGATACAATTATTGCTGTTCCCCAAGGTACCACTGTTAGGGATCTTGATACTGGCAAGATTATTGGTGATCTCGTTGAAAAAGACCAAGAATTAGTAGTTGCCAAAGGTGGCCGTGGTGGTCGCGGCAACATTCACTTTGCTAGTGCTAAAAACCCTGCTCCTGAAATTGCTGAAAATGGTGAACCAGGAGAAGACCATTACTTAGAATTAGAATTAAAGATGCTTGCTGATGTCGGATTAATTGGGTTCCCTTCTGTTGGAAAGTCAACTTTATTATCAGTAGTAACCGGTGCTAAGCCTAAAATTGCTGCATATGAATTTACGACATTAACTCCTAATCTCGGAATGGTAATGCTACCAGATGGCCGTGATTTTGCGATGGCTGACATGCCTGGTTTAATTGAAGGAGCATCGAAGGGTATCGGCCTTGGATTGAAGTTCTTGCGGCACATTGAACGTACCCGCGTTCTTCTTCACCTAGTGGATATGAGTAGTGAAGATCCTCATCAAGCAATTGAACGTTACCGGCAAATTAATAAGGAACTTGCTGATTACGATCCTGAATTATTAAAGCGACCACAAATTGTAGTTGCGACGAAGATGGATTTGCCAAATTCTGCCGATAACTTAGCCGCTTTTAAAGCTGATTTGGCAGCAGATAAGACTTTAGAAAAACAGCCAGAGATTTTCCCTATTTCAGCGGTTACTCATCAAGGTGTTCAACAATTAATGCAATTAACTGCTGATCTCTTAGATAAGACGCCCGCATTTGATAGTGAGAGTCATGATAAAGAATTGGTCGCTGAATATCGTGCTGCTGCTCCTGACAAGAAAGATGAAGCGGACTTTACCATTACCAAGGATGAAGACGGCACCTGGGTATTGGGTGGTGAAAAACTTATTCGGTTATTTAAGATGACTGATTTAACTCATGAAGAAAGTCAATTACGCTTTGCTCGTCAACTTCGCCATATGGGGGTTGATGACGCGTTAAGAGCTAAAGGTGTACAAGATGGCGATCTTGTAAGAATTGAAAAATTTGTTTTTGAATTTATTCAATAAAATTATACGTAGCAAAGGTAGGAAAAATATAAATGCAACTTGAATTTTTAGGAACAGGCGCTGGTTCCCCAAGTAAGCAACGTAATGTAGCAAGTGTTGCATTGCGGTTGTTAGAAGAACGAAACGCAATTTGGTTATTTGATGTTGGAGAAGCTACTCAACATCAAATTCTCAATACGACAATTAGGCCACGAAAGATAGAAAAAATCTTTATTACTCACTTGCATGGTGATCATATCTTTGGTTTACCTGGTTTACTAAGTTCCCGCTCTTTTCAAGGAGGAACCGAACCATTGACGATCTATGGACCAGTAGGAATAAAGCGGTATGTTCAGACTTCTTTGCAAGTAAGTGAGTCACGCCTCAGTTATCCTTTGCATTTTGTTGAAATAACAGATGACGGGGAACTATTTAATGATCATGGTTTTAGAGTGATTGCACGAAAGTTGGATCACAAAATTGCTTGTTTTGGATACCGGATTGAAGAAGCGGATCATCCAGGAGAATTACAAGTTGAAAAATTACGAGAACAAAAAGTACCATCTGGGCCAATTTACGGCCAACTAAAAGCTGGAAAAACGGTTACTCTTCCTGATGGTCGCGTATTAGATGGTCATGACTTTATTGGCACTCCTCAACCTGGACGCATTATTGCAATTTTAGGCGATACTAGACAAACAAAGAATGCAATTTTGTTAGCACAAAATGCGGATGTATTAGTGCATGAAAGTACTTTTGCTAAAGATGAGACGAAGATGGCACACAATTATTATCATTCAACCAGCAAACAAGCAGCTGAAATTGCAAAAAAAGCTGGTGTTAAAAAATTATTGTTAAATCATATTTCAGCACGATACACCGGTAAAGCAGCCTATCAATTGGCATATCAAGTTCGTAATATTATTCCTGATACTCGAGTTGTTAATGATTTTGACGTGATTGATATTCCGTTTAAAAAATGAAAAGAGATGGCAAAAAAATGCTGAGAAGAGTAAAGACGTTACGTTTTCTGCGAAATGAAGTTGTATTAATTACTGGTGGTTCAAGTGGAATCGGCAAAGAGTTGGCTTTTGAGGCAGCTCGTCGCGGCGCAATTGTTGTTGTTGTTTCTCGTAACCTTGAGAAGTTGCAAGAGGTAGCCAAGAAATGTTTAATTTTATCTGGTCGGCCAGCATTTGCTTATCAATTGGATGTCACCGACCCTGATCAGATTGATGATGTGCTTTCGAAGGTTCAACATGAAGTAGGAGGAATCGATGTATTAATTAATTCTGCTGGGCTTGGTGACTTTATTCCCGTAGTTAAGGAATCTTACCGCTCAATGGAAAAAATGGTACATACAAACCTCTTAGCCTTAATGTATATTAGTCGGTGTGTGGCTAAACAAATGATGGATCAAGGGTATGGGGCCATTATTAATATGGGTTCATTTGCTGGTAAATTGCCTACACCAAATAGCGCTGTATATTCAGCAACGAAGGCTGGGGTAATCCAGTTTGATAACGTTTTACGAATGGAAGTTGCTGATTATGGTGTCCAAGTGTTGACAGTTAATCCTGGTCCAATTGATACGCCTTTCTTTGATAAAGCGGATAATGATTATACATATCGGGCACATTTGCCAAAATGGGTGTTTATCTCTCCTGAAGACTTAGCTCGACGAATTTGGAATAATGTCGGGTATAAGACAAGGGAAATTAATGTTCCAGGATATGTGGCTTATCTTGGCTGGGCTTACCAAGTTATTCCCGGTTTAGGTGACTGGGCAATTAAGAAATTTTTTGATTTCCAACAGGATAAGAAGAACTTATAATATGCTCCCTTATTTTCATTTTCGTTAAATTGCAGAATTTAGCAGTTTCTTTCAAAAAATGAAAGGAGCAAAATAAAAGAGACTGAGTTTATCCCAGCCTCTTGTTTAATTTTGGCGTTGAAATGGTGGTTAATTTTAAATGATTGATGCAAAATTTAAGTGGAAACTTGCCGATAATGCTTCCTCAGCAACTGTTGATAATCTCGAAAAAGAGTTAGGCATTTCTAGAATATTAGCAACCTTATTAGCTCAGCAAGGAATCGATTCAACCGAACAAGCAAAAAAATTCTTTGAACCATCGATGGAAGAGATTCATGATCCAACCTTATTGCATGATATGGATAAGGCAGTTGAGCGGATTGAGCAGGCAGTTGAAAAGCAAGAACAAATTACTATTTATGGTGATTATGATGCCGATGGAATTACTAGCACATCCTTAATGTATGAAACATTATTATCTATCGGTGCTAATGTTAATTATTATGTCCCAAATCGGTTTACAGATGGATATGGGCCCAATATGGACGCTTACCAACGCCTTATTGATAATGGTACCCAGCTTTTTATTACGGTGGATAATGGCGTTAGCGGAAAAAATGTTATCGATAAGGTAATGGCAGCAGGAGTAGATGTTGTAATTACTGACCACCATGAGTTGCCTGCTGACTTGCCTAATGCTGTTGCGATCGTTCACCCTCGCTATCCTGGTAGTAATTATCCTTTTCCTGATTTGTCAGGCGTTGGTGTCGCATTTAAGGTGGCCTGGGCTTTAACTGGTGAGTTTCCTATTGAAGAACTGGACTTAGTTGCAATTGGTGAAATAGCTGATGTAGTAAACGTTACGGACGAAAATCATACGTTAATTTCCTATGGCATTCAGCAATTACGGCAGGGGATGCGTCCAGGATTAGCGGCTTTAATGAAATTAGCTGATATTAAAGCTAACAATCTAACTGATCAGGATATTGGATTTGGAATTGCACCACGGCTAAATGCGCTTGGCCGAATTGCTGATGCTAATGATGGAGTTAAATTACTGACGAGTTTAGATGAGAATGAATCACAAAAATTAGCTAAAGAGGTCGATCAGGCGAATAAAGAACGTCAGAACCTAGTTGCTGATATTATGAAAGAGGCAGAAAAACAAGCTAATAGTTCAGCTAACCAGCAGAAAAAGACCTTATTAATTGTTGGAAAAGGTTGGCATCAAGGCGTATTAGGAATTGTTGCCAGTCGGATTATGAATGAGACTGGAAAGCCAACAATTGTCGCATCAACTGATCAAAATAATCCGACCTTAATAAAAGGATCTGGTAGAAGCGTTGACAGTTTTAACCTGTTCAATGCCTTGGAGGCTCATCGTGAACTATTTACGACATTTGGCGGGCACCCTGCTGCTTGTGGCCTTTCTTTTGATTCGAAAAATATTGTACCTCTGCAAATAGCCTTGGAAGAAGAAGCAGTCAAACAAAAATTTGATCCAACGGTAAAGCAACCTCTTCCGATTGCAATGCAACTTGAGCCAGCTGATGTTACCCAACAGTTATATAACGATATTCAACGGGTTGCTCCATTTGGCCCAGGAAATATGGAACCAGTTTTTGAATTAAATAACGTTAAAGTTGTCGACGTTAAAACAATGGGGCAAGAACATCAGCACTTAAAATTTTCGATTGTAAGTGGTAAAGAAAATCTAACGGTCGTTGCTTTTGGTCAAGGAAATTTGGCAACACTATTATCTGCGCCAACCGGACAAGTTAATTTAGCTGTTAAAGTTAGCCTCAATGAGTGGCGTGGTAAAAAAAGCGTCCAACTGATGCTAGAAGACCTGCAAATCAATGGAACAGTAATTATTGATGAGCGAACGAATAAACTAACTCCTCAGCTTTTTAGTTCTTCAGATTATTACATTGTAAGAGAACCAAGATTACGAGACAACATTGCTCCTCATGTGGCCCCTGGCTATACTTTATCGATTGAAGAAGCAATTAAGACTGATTTTTCCGGTCAACGAGTTACGTTGGTTGACTGTCCATCGAGTGAAGAAATGCTAAAACAGATTTTTGCAGAGGATGAAGGGGAGCCAGCAACTATTCGCTTATTACTATATCAGCGAAAAAGCGCTTATTTAGCTGGACTTCCAACACGGAATGATTTTGCACAGCTTTATCGATTTATTTATAAGCAAAAAGAATTAAAATGGCCAATCCAAGCTAAAGCAGTTAGCAATCAGTTAAAAATTAATATGGATCGATTAAATCTAATGATTCAAGTGTTTTCTGAAGCAGGATTTGTTACAATAAAAGATGACGTGTTAAAGTTTAATGAGCCAACTAATAAGACTGATTTAACACAAACTAAACGTTATCAAAAACAATTAGCACAATACAGAGTTGAGCAACAGTTGCTTTTTAATGATGCGGCAACGGTTGCTAACTGGTTATTGAAATATTTAAATTTAGAATAAGGAGACTATTTATCTCATGGCTTTAGACCTTTATAAATACGTAGCTAGTGTTCCTGATTATCCAGAAAAGGGTATTATCTTTCGAGATATTTTGCCATTAATGGCGGATGGAGCTGCCTTTAAGCAAGCTACTGACGAATTAGTTGATTATGCTAAGGATAAAAAGGTAGATATGGTAGTAGGCCCAGAAGCGCGGGGCTTTATTGTTGGGTGTCCTATTGCTCGCGAATTAGGTGTTGGATTTGCTCCAGCACGTAAAAAGGGTAAGTTGCCAAGAAAAGCAATTAGTGCATCTTATGACTTAGAATACGGAACAGCTACCTTGCAAATGGAAGCCGATGCAATTAAACCAGGACAACGGGTTCTTGTTGTGGATGATCTCTTAGCTACAGGAGGAACAATCTCTGCAACAATTGATATGGTTGAACAAATGGGTGGTATTGTTGTTGGCTGTGCATTCTTAATCGAATTAAAAGATCTTCATGGTCGTGATAAGCTTAAAGATTACGATATGAAGGCATTAATGGAATTTTAATTAGGAGGAGGCTGGGGATACTAGCCTTTTTTCTTTTTAAATTGCAGTTGTATATATAAAATGAATGCGGGACAATAACATTACGTTGATAAAAAGGAGCCAGTTAATTTATGATTTTCTTAGTAATAATGGGAGCCCTATTTTTAATTTTGGGTGGTTTTTATCTTGCTAATTCATGGCAACAGTACCGTGAATGGAAAAGTGGGACAATCATTGTTGTATTGAGTATTATCGCAATTGTTTATGGTGTGATTAATTTGCCTTATTTTCATCATAGTAATTCTGCTAGCTCAAGCCAAAGTACTTCATCTTCACAAGTGGCGCGGTCCAGTAGCTTTTCATCATTTTCAAATGGATTGACAATTGGTAATTCAAGTGCAAATGAAGCACAACAAGAAAGTAAGACAATGGCTGTTTTGCGTCAAATGCAAAAGGGTTATTCAAAATTAGGTTCAGTTGACTATAACGAAGATAGTAAGACATTCCAGATCACGCCAACTGATGATAATACAGTTGAAGCATTGAAAGCTTTAGCGCAAGATCCAAGTCAGGCTGAACAAATGGGTTGGCCTAACTTAACTAAGTCGATTAAAAGTAATTCAGGGCAAGTAGAAAAAGCATTAGGTGAAGGATATTCAATTAGCATTATGAATCCAAGTGATTCTAGTAAGGCGTTGTATACTGCTAAAGATGGCAAAACTACATACGATATTGCTAATCAATAAAACTAAATAACCTAAGATTAGTTCAAGACAGATTAGGGCACTTAATAGGTGTCCTTTTTTGTGTAATAAAAAAGCTGATATACCAACGTTTTAACAACTATTGAATATCAGCAAAACTTTAGATAAAGGAGACAAGGGGATTTGAACCCCTGCACGCTTTTACACGCCTAACGGTTTTCGAAACCGTCCTCTTCAGCCACTTGAGTATGTCTCCATTTCAACTTTATCATTGTAACAAAAAAATTGTAAAGCGTAAAGAGAATATCAATCAAGGAAATAGCTATTTAATAATTTTGCAGAAATGATTTCTTGCTGATATGATATTCTAATATATGATGTAATTTGAAATTTGATTAGGGGATTTTTATGGTAAAAAAATATTATGCAGTCAAAAAAGGTCGTCATCCGGGAATATATAAAACTTGGGCTGAATGTCAGAAGGAAGTTAATGGATATCCAAATGCTAAGTTCAAAAGTTTTTTAACACTTAAAGGTGCTAATGAATGGCTTCAGGCTACGGGAAATACCGTGCCCTCGACTAAAGCAGTTGATCATTCTGATAATATTCTTGTTTATACTGATGGAGGCTCCCGTAATCATGGCAATAAGTTGGGGCAGCATGTTAAGGCAGATGATAAAGCAGCTTGGGCTTATTTTATTCAAACTAAAGATCAAGCTTATACAGGAACGGCTGGCGAATTCGGGGCTACTAATAATAAAATGGAGATTACAGCTTTAATCCAAGCGTTAACTAAACTATTAGAACTTGGCCTCCAAGATCAACCAATTACAGCGATTTTGGATTCACATTACGTACTAGACCCAATTATGAAAGGCTGGTTAACTAATTGGCAACGGCGGGGATGGTTAACTGCTAGTGGCAAGCCGGTAGCAAATCAGAAGCTATGGGAAGAAATAGTTACCCTTTTACCTCAATTCCCTAATTTACATTTTGATTGGACTAAGGGTCATGCAACGAATGCTGGAAATAATAAGGTCGATGAATTACTAAATAAAACGATGGATCAGTTATAATTATTTGACAAGAGGATGATAAGAAATGAGAATTGGTATTGACAAAATGGCTTTTGCAACAACAAATGATTATTTAGATCTTGTTGAATTAGCAAAAGAACGCGGCGTAGATCCTAATAAATTTACCATTGGAATTGGACAGGATCTACAGGCAGTTGTGCCACCTACGCAAGATATTGTGACTTTAGGAGCTACGGCAGCGAAAAAATTGCTTACTCCAGAATTAGAAAAAAATATTTCGACAGTAATTGTGGCAACTGAGTCAGGGATTGACAATTCAAAAGCAAGTGCAATCTACATTAAACACTTATTAGGACTTAGCGACTTTATCCGAACGGTAGAAATGAAAGAGGCATGTTATTCTGCGACAGCTGCTATCCAATTTGCAAAGGGGGTAGTGGCGCTTAATCCTCAAGAAACTGTATTGGTGATCGCTGCTGATATTGCTCGTTATGGATTAAATACTCCAGGAGAGGTGACTCAAGGAGCTGGAGCAGTTGCAATGCTGATTTCACAGAACCCTCACATCCTAACCCTTGAAGATACAACTGTCGCTTATAGCAAAGATATAATGGACTTTTGGCGGCCGTTATATGCAACAGAAGCTTTAGTAGATGGAAAATACTCTACTAATGTTTATATTGAATTTTTCCTTCAAACTTTTACCCGTTACCAGCAATTAACTGGTCGAGAATTAGCAGATTTTGCTGCCCTTACATTCCATATGCCATTTACTAAAATGGGAAAGAAAGGGTTAGAAGGGTTGCTTAAAGATCGTAATGATGAGGTAGCTCAACGATTACGAACACAATTAACCGCAAGTCAGCTATTTTCGCGTCAAGTTGGCAATCTTTACACTGGCTCCCTATATTTATCATTAATGTCATTGTTACAAAATAGTGACTTAAGAGCTGGAAGCCGAATTGGGTTATTTAGCTATGGTTCTGGTGCAGAAGGAGAGTTCTACACAGGAATCCTAGAAGATGGCTACGAGCATTATATGAATAATATTCAAGAAGAACTAAAACATCGTCATCAGGTTTCGGTGGCAGAATACGAAAAACTATTTAGTAGTCAATTAGGAATGAATGATCGGGATATCGAATTTGATGTTGCTGATGATCCATTGCCTTTCGTTCTTAAAGGACAAAAAGATCACCAACGGATTTATGAAGCTAAATAACCTAATAAAAAAGGAGCCCCAAAATGGACTCCTTTTTTATTTAGAAAATATGATCACGAAATAGTCCCACTACTTTACCAAGGATTTTAACATTGTCTAAGAAGATTGGCTCCATCGTATCATTTTCTGGCTGTAAACGAAAACGTGTTTTTTCTTTATAGAATCGTTTACAAGTAGCTTCATTATCATCGTTCATTGCAATAACGATATCACCATTTTTAGCAGTGGATTGTTTACGCACGATTACTTGGTCGCCATTAAAAATCCCTGCTTTAATCATACTAGTTCCGCGAATGGTAAGCATAAACAAATCATTATTATCTTGAATAGAAGGAGGTATCGGGAAAAACTCAGTAGCATTTTCGACTGCTAAAATTGGTTGTCCAGCCGTAACAACACCAAGCATTGGAATTTCTTTTTGAATCGGTTTTACACCTAAAATATCAAGTCCCTTGGGTGTAATCTCAAGTGCTCGAGGCTTAGAAGGGTCTTTTTGTAAGAATCCTTGTTCAATTAAGCGGGAAATGTGTCCATGAACTGTTGAAGTTGAAGACAGGCCAACAGCACTACAAATTTCACGAACAGTTGGTGGATAGCCATGATCTTCAACTTGTTTGTGAATATAATTTAGGACGGCCATTTGTTTATTTTTTGCTAGCTTTGCCATATTGACACCTCATTATCATTAATTGTGTTAAGCTTATCATAGATAGATGCATATTTCAAACGTACGTTCGTGATTTGCATTGATTTTATAAAATAAGTAAAATCGACTTTATTAAGGAGATGATTATAATGGCTGAATCTAAAGAACAAGATGCTTTATTGAAGCGAATTAATGAACTTGCTCATAAGAATAAAGAAGAAGGTTTAACTGAAGAAGAAACAAAAGAACGAGATCGTTTACGTAAGGAGTACCTAAAGAACTTTAGAGAAGCAATGCGTAGTAATATTGAAATGATGCGGATCTTTGATAAAGAAGGGAAAGAAGTTACTCCTGAAAAGGTTCGTGAAATCCAACGTAAAAAAGGACTTCGTGACGATTAACAGCGATTTGCTCTTTTCAAAAATTGCTCTTTCGTGTAAGATGGATAGGTAACGAGCAAAGGAGGAAGTAATTGTGGGTATGACGATCATGCTAATGATTCTTGCATTATTAGTCGGTTTGGTTATCGGCTTCTTTGGTGCACGTAAATACATGGAAAACTACCTCCGCAATAATCCACCGATTTCGGAAGAGATGCTGCGGACGATGATGCTTCAAATGGGACAAAAACCATCAAGTCGTAAATTACATCAAATGATGCAAGCGATGAAAGCACAAGCTAAAAAGTCGAATCGTAAATAATATAAAAGGATGTGATAATTATCACATCCTTTTATATTGGAAATTAAAATTCGTCATTCTTCGGCTTTGGAGGAACAATATATTTATAATTGGGATCAATTTGTCTATCTAATTGGTCAAAGGCGTCTTGCATTTGCTTTTCTAAGTCAGCCTGTACTTCGGGAGTGAGCCGTTGCTTTCGGTCAATATAAATAGGCTTCCCAAATGCAATTTGGCGCGGCTTACGGGTAAATAGCTGACCAAATTTTAGGGGTCCCTGGTAAACAGCAGGAACTAAGGGGACGTTTGCCATTTTAGCGATCACGGTGGCCCCGCCTTTTAATTTGGATGAGTAGCGTGATCCACTAGGAAAAATAATGGTCGATAAGTCAGTTTTCTTTAAAATTGTAACCGGCTTTTTAATAGCAGACGGGCCTGGATTTTTCCGATCAACTGGATAGGCATTTAGTGCTTTCAAGAATTTGCTAGCAATTGGATTCTTAAAAAGTTCTTTTTTAGCCATGAAGCTAAATTTTTTAGGCCATACGGCAAGCGCTAGTAAGACAGGATCCATCCAAGTACGATGAGGTGCAATAATAATATAATTGCCTTCAGGGATGTTTTCCCGATTGTATATTTTAGGTCGTCCGTTAATCAAATTTAAAAATGGATTAACGATTTTAACGAGGAAAGTGTACAACATGTCAATCTTCCAATCTATAACAAAATTAAGTTTTCGTTCCTCAGTATGACGAAAAAAAGTGGATCTTGCAAGTACAAAAATAATGGAGGACATAATGGAAAACAGAAATATTCTAAAAAAGGATGAAAGAATTGATCAATTATATAGTCAGGATGTACGGATAATCCAAAATCCCCATTATTTTGCTTTTTCGTTAGATGCTGTCTTATTAGCAAACTTTGTGCGTCCTAATCATCGACAGAAATTAAAAATTGTTGATTTATGTGCTGGAAATGGGGCAATCGGCATTTTTCTCCACGATAAGCTTGGCGGAACATTTACTGAAGTTGAATTACAACCACAGATTGCGGATATGGCTGAACGGACAATTATGCTAAATGATTTACAAGATCGGTATACCGTCATTAATGATGATATTGCTAACGTTAATGATTATATTTCTAAGGATTCGATTGATATTGTCCTTTGTAATCCTCCTTATTTCCCAGTTACAGCCCAAAGCCAGAAGAATCCAAATAAAGCTTTAGCGATTGCCCGTCACGAAATAGCGACTGATTTAGTGACAGTTATTCAAAAAATGAGTGGCTTATTAAAAATGAATGGTCATGGGTATCTTGTGCATCGTCCAGATCGTTTAGGTGAGATTTTGCAAGTGTGTCAGGAAAATAGATTAGCACCTAAAAGAATTCAGTTTATTCATCCTAAACCTGATCGTGATGCGAATATTTTGTTGCTTGAAGTGATTAAGGATGGTCGACCTGGAGGAGTAAAAGTAGTACCACCATTGATTGTTCATGGAGCAGATAACGAGTATACTCCAGCGATTCAGGAGTTATTATATGGCAAGTGAAAAATACTATATTTATGTATTGTATTGTGCAGATAATAGCTTTTATTGTGGCTTTACCAACAATGTTAAACGACGCTTTCATACTCATCAGACTTATCAAGGGGCAAAATATACTCGTGTGAAAAAGCGTCATCCGCTAAAGCTTATTTATTCAGAGGAATTTGAATCAAAGCATGATGCCCTGAGTGCGGAATATTATTTTAAACATCAAACCCGCCGCCAAAAAGAAAAATTTTTACTAGACCATGGTGTCGATTTATTGAAACTACGGAGGAATTAAGATGAAGATTTATATGTATGGTGTTTATCAGGATGAAGTTCCTTACATTAAGGAATGGCAAGAGGAACATCCTGAAGTAACTGTAGACTCAACAACGAAACTTTTAGACGAAAGCACAGTTAACTTGTCTAAAGGAAGCGATGGAGTAGTAGTATTCCAGCAAAAGCCTTATTCAGACGAGGCCTTACGTCAATTAGCACTTAATGGTATTACAAAGATGTCATTGCGAAATGTTGGGGTTGATAATCTTAACCATGAATTAGTACAAGAACTTGGTTTTCAAATTACCAATGTACCGGTTTATTCCCCAGCTGCGATTGCTGAATTTTCAGTTACTCAAGCACTTAACCTTTTACGTCGAACAAAAGAATTTTATTTGAAGTTAGCAAAAGGAGATTATAACTGGGCACCGCATATTGCTAAGGAAATGAATAAGCAGGTTGTTGGGATAGTTGGAACAGGAAACATTGGATCTACGGCGGCTAAAATCTTTGCTGGTTTTGGTGCAAAAGTGATTGCATATAGCCGTCACCAAAATAAGGAACTAGAGGGAATTGTTGAATACGTTAGCCTTGATGAATTATATAAACGGGCAACAATTATTTCACTTTATTTACCTCATGTTCCAGCGACAGATAAAATGCTTAATGAAAAAACATTTGCAATGATGCAGGACGGGGTCTTACTGGTTAACACTGCACGTGGACCATTAGTCGATGAAAAGGCATTGATTGAAGCATTGAATAGCGGTAAAGTCGGAGGAGCTGCTCTAGACGTAATGACTGGTGAAACCAAGATTTTTAACCGGCAAATTAATTTCCAAGAAGTTGATTATGACGAATTTAAAGATTTAGTTGACCGGCCAAATGTTTTAATCACGCCACATATTGCTTTTTATACTGATCAAGCAATCAAAAATATGGTTAAGATGAGTTTGTCTGCCAATCTAGATTTGATTAAAACTGGCACCTCAGATAAACTAGTTAAATTTTAAAATAAGTTAAGTGAAAAACCTTGTCAGTTTGCAAGGTTTTTTGTATACTATATTTCGGTGTTACACGCCAATTTCACACCCAGAATGATGGTGGTGAGGGTGCTTAAATAGTCCCATTGCCAGAAGAAGACTGGGGAGGAAAAACAATTTGGAGGTATATTTATGTCTGTTGTATCTATGAAGCAATTGCTTGAAGCCGGTGTCCACTTCGGTCACCAAACTCGTCGTTGGAACCCAAAGATGGAAGAGTACATCTTTACTGAACGTAACGGTATTTACATCATTGACTTACAAAAGACTGTTAAGTTAATTGATACTGCTTACAACTACATGAAGGATGTTGCTGCTAACGATGGTGTTGCTTTATTTGTTGGTACAAAGAAGCAAGCTCAAGATGCTATTGAAGAAGAAGCTACTCGTGCAGGTCAATACTACGTTAACCACCGTTGGTTAGGTGGTACTTTGACCAACTGGAAGACTATCCAATCACGGATCGCTCGTTTGAAGGAACTTAAGAAGATGAGCGAAGACGGTACATTTGATGTTCTTCCTAAGAAGGAAGTTGCTGTCTTAACTAAGCAACGTGAAAAGCTTGAACGTTTCCTTGGTGGTATTGAAGATATGCCACGGATCCCAGATGTTATGTTCATTGTTGATCCTCACAAGGAACAAATCGCTGTTAAGGAAGCTCAAAAGTTACACATTCCAATCGTAGCTATGGTTGATACTAACACTGACCCAGACGACATTGATTACGTTATCCCATCAAACGATGATGCTATCCGTGCCGTTCGCTTAATCACTTCAAAGATGGCTGATGCTTTTGTTGAAGGTAAGCAAGGTCAAGACGATGCTCAACAAGAAACTGCTGATGATAACGCTGCTAACGAAACTGTTAGCGAAGATTCATTAAAGAACTTGAAGAACAGCGTTGAAGGTAAAGAAGACTAAAAACATTAAATTCTTGGGCTGTTTTGTACGGACCATTCTGGCCTAAGTACTAAACAGCCCTTTTTTCAAAAAAAGATTATAAAAGGAGAGATTTCGTCATGGCTGAAATTAAAGCTGCTCAAGTTATGCAATTACGTAAAAAGTCCGGTGCCGGTATCATGGATGCTAAGAAGGCATTAGTTGCTAGTGATGGTGACATGGACAAAGCAATGGACTACCTTCGTGAAAAGGGTATTGCTAAGGCAGCCAAGAAGAGTGACCGTGTTGCAGCTGAAGGATTAGCTGATATTGCTGTTAATGGTAATACAGCTGCAATCGTTGAATTGAATTCAGAAACTGATTTCGTTGCTGCTAGTGAACCATTTAAGGACTTATTGAAGAAGGTTACTAAGTTAATTAGTGAAAACAAGCCTGCTAATGTTGAAGAAGCATTAGAAATCAAGACTGAAAATGGTACATTAAATGATGATATTATCAGTACTACACAAAAAACTGGTGAAAAGGTTAGCCTTCGTCGGTTTACTGTTGTAGAAAAGGATGACGGCGATAGCTTTGGTGCATACTTACACCAAGGTGGTCAAATTGCTGCATTGGTTGTCTTAGAAGGTGCTGATGATGCCACTGCTAAAGACGTTGCAATGCACGTTGCAGCTATCAACCCTGAATTCATGACTCGTGATGATGTTTCTCAAGAACGTCTTGACCATGAACGTGCTATCTTCAAGGAAGAAACCTTAAACGAAGGAAAGCCTGAAAAGATCGTTGACAAGATTGTTGAAGGTCGTTTAAACAAGTTCCTTTCACAAATTTGTTTAGCAGATCAAGACTTTGTTAAGGATTCTGACCAAACTGTTGAACAATACGTTTCAAGCAAGAATGGTAAGTTGAAGTCCTTCATTCGTTACGAAGTCGGTGAAGGAATCGAAAAAAAGCAAGATGACTTTGCTCAAGAAGTTAAGGACCAAATGAACTAAGCGTTCGGTCAAAAGGAGGACGTACTCAATGTAGTGCGTCCTTTTTTAAAAATTAGCTTACCAATTCAAGGAGGATATCATATGGCAGATATTAAATACAAGCGAGTAATTTTAAAGCTCAGTGGAGAAGCATTAGCTGGTGACAAGGGTTTTGGGATTAACCCTCCCGTTTTAAAGGATGTGGCTAAGGAATTAAAAGAAGTTCATGATTTGGGCGTTCAAATTGCTATTGTTGTTGGCGGTGGTAACATGTGGCGTGGTGTTACTGGTGCTGAATTAGGGATGGAACGGGCGCAAGCTGACTACATTGGAATGTTAGCAACCATTATGAATGCCTTGTCACTTCAAGATGCGCTTGAATCAATTGGTGTTCCTACACGGGTACAAACTTCAATTGAAATGCGCCAAATTGCTGAACCATATATTCGGCGGAAAGCTATTCGTCATTTAGAGAAAGATCGAATCGTTATTTTTGCTGGTGGAACAGGAAGCCCTTACTTCTCAACTGATACTACTGCCGCATTACGAGCAGCAGAAATCAACGCTGATGCCATTTTAATGGGTAAAAATGGGGTTGACGGTGTTTACTCAGCTGATCCAAATAAAGTTAAGGATGCTACTAAGTTTGATCATTTAACCCATATGGATATCATTGAAAAGAATTTACATGTAATGGATACTACTGCTAGTTCACTATCGATGGACAATCATATCCCATTGGTAGTCTTCAACTTGAACACATCAGGAAATATTATGAAAGTAGTAACTGGTCAAGAAGTTGGTACAACAATTGAAGGAGACTGATAATATGGCTACAGGAAAAGAAATTTTAAATGATGCCAAACAGAAAATGGCAAAATCAGGTTATGCACTTCAACGGACACTTGCTGATATTCGTGCAGGTCAAGCCAATGCAAGTTTATTAAATTCTGTTAAAGTTGAATATTACGGAGCACCAACTCCATTAAATCAAGTTGCATCAATCACAATTCCAGAAGCACGACAATTATTAATTACTCCTTATGATGAGAGCGTGCTTGAAGAAATTGAAAAAGCAATCTATGCATCTAATTTAGGATTAACTCCTCAAAACGACGGAAGTTCAATTCGCTTAATTATCCCACAATTAACCGAAGATCGGCGGAAAGAATTAGTAAAAGACGTTAAGGCTGAATTAGAAAAGGCAAAAGTTGCAGTTCGAAACGTTCGTCGTGAAGCGATGGATGACTTAAAGAAGGGTAACAAGAACGGCGACTTTAATGATGATGAATTCCATGATCTTGAAAAGAAAGTTCAAAACGAAACAGATGCTGGAATTAAGAACCTTGAAGATATTGCAAATGCAAAAGAAAAGGAATTAATGGAAGGCTAGTTTTCAGAATTAAAAAGGTTGTGAACTTTGCGTAAGTCCACAACCTTTTTATGTGCGCCCGGCATGGGTATTAGCTAGGCGGTGAGAGTCCGCTATGGGCCGTAGTAGTCGGAACCATGAGCTGAGGACAAGGGTGTCCACTGTGAGGTGGAATCTGAAGGAAGTCTAAG
>OLOI01000082.1_pt1 | contig 94504 bp, 88 predicted proteins | sample 1672131 | NCBI WGS metagenome assembly OLOI01 (sample SAMEA3136651, study PRJEB25190) | human gut metagenome
AGGCATGGCGGAACAGGGGACGGCGATCAAATCAAAATGAAATTTTTCGCAAAATGGGGTTTATCGAGACGCTCAAGCGTCCACCAGATTTTGGTGGACGCTCTTCTTTTTATTCTTCGGTTTCTTCGTCTTGGAGCCGCTCCCATTCTTCATAGCAAGCGTCCAGTTTTTTACTGTTTTCTTCAATCTTGACGGTTTTCTCTGTGGCAAGCTGATAATCGGTATAAACCGCCTCCTCGCCAAGCTCCTCCTGCAAAAGCTTGGTTTCCTTTTCCAGCCAGGCAATTTGCTCCTCCAGTTCCCGGATTCTGCTGCGGCGCTGCACCGTCGCACGCCGCTGTTCCTTGCTCCGATACGATCCGCTTTGCGCCTTCTTTTTCGGCTTTGTATCTTCTGCCGCCGCTGACGCCTGAGTCTGCTGCTGCGCCATATAATCATCGTATTTTCCCTCATAAACGGTGATTCCGTCTTGGTTCATCTCAATGATTTTATCCGGCAGCTTATTTAAAAGATAGCGGTCATGCGACACGAACAAAAGCGTCCCCTCGTATTCCTCCAGCGCCTCCTCCAGGATTTCCTTTGACGGAAGGTCTAAGTGGTTGGTCGGCTCGTCCAAAAGCATCACATTGGCCTTTTCCAGCATCAGAATACAAAACGCCAGCTTGGCGCGTTCACCGCCGCTGATGACCGAGACCGGCTTAAAGACATCGTTTTTGGTTAATCGGACGTTTCCCAGCGTTCTGCGGATTTGCGCCTCCGGGATATGCGGAAACCGATCCCAAAGTTCGTCAATTGCAAGCCGATTGGGATTTAAATTCAAATTTTCCTGTTCATAATAGCCGATGCTGACATTTTTGCCCCAGGTATATGTGCCGTTTTCATGCGGCAGAATGCCCTGGATCGTCTTTAAAAAGGAAGATTTTCCGATTCCGTTTTCGCCGATGATTGCAACCTTTTCGCCGCGCTTTAACGAAAAATTGATGTGACTGCAAAGCACCTTTTTTTCGCTGCCGACCATAACCTCTAAATCCTCTGTGGTCAGCACGTCCTTAAACGGCTCCTTCGTCATGGTAAAGTGCAGGCAAATCGGCTTAATATCACCCTCCGGTTTTTCAATCCGTTCCATGTTATCCAGCATTTTTTGTCTGGACTTTGCACTGTCGGCAGTCGATGCACGCGCAATGTTTTTATCCACATAGGTCTGCAGCTTTTTGATTTCAATCTGCTGCGCCTCATACTCCTTCGTCCGGCGCAGGATTCGCTCCTGCTTCTGCTTTACATAGGCACTGTAATTTCCTTTATAGCTATACAGGATTCCGCGTTCCAACTCTAACATCTGCGTTGCCAGCTTATCCAAAAAGTAACGGTCGTGCGATACCACCAGAACCGATCCGCGGTAGGAAAGCAAATAGTTTTCCAGCCAGCGGAGGGTCTTAAAATCCAGATGGTTGGTCGGCTCGTCCAAAATCAAAAGATTCGGCTCTTCCAAAAGCAGACGGGCGATTGCCAGCCTTGTTTTCTCGCCGCCGCTCAGTGTCTGAATCCGGGTTTCAAGATCTTTATCCATAAACCCCATACCGTTTAACACCGTCTTGATTTTAACGTCCATCATATAGCCGTCCCGGCTATCGACATACGCCTGTTTTTTCGCATATTCGGCTGCGATTTCCCGATACTCCGCTTTGGTATGATCTGTGATTGCCGCCATTTCGTCCTCTAACCGGCGCATTCGCTGCTGCGCCGCCAGAACGTCCGCAAACACCTTGCGCATTTCCTCGATGATCGTACTGCTGCGATCCAGTCCGGAGTTCTGCTTTAGATATCCGACCGTCAAATTGCTGCTTTTGGAAATCTCGCCCGTATCCTGCTCCATCTCACCGATCAAAATATTTAATAGGGTTGACTTTCCGGCGCCGTTTACACCGATCAGGCCATATCGCATTCCCTCTTCAACCGTAAAGGAAATATCGCGCAAAATGGGTTTTCCCGAAAAGCTTTTTGAAATATGCTCCATGGAAAGCAGCATTTTTGTCATACCACCGTTTCTTTTGTATATTTTTAGTCACAAACAAATTGATAGCCCATATCCAGCATGCGCTGATTGCGCAGCAAAAGATCGTGCCGCGATGCCGGCGTATGCGCGTCAAGACTTTGCTTGACCGTCTCTACGGAAAGCAGTTTTGTCTTGTGCAGCATAGCCCCCAGCATAATCATATTGCCAAGCTTGCCGCACTGTGCCTCCTCTGCCATCTGCTTTGCCGGAATATAAACCGTTGTAACATCGCTGCGGCTCACCTTTTTGTCAATCAAAAAGCTGTCCAGTACAATCAATCCGCCGGGCGCAACCTTTTGTTCAAATTTTTCCAGCGACGGTTTATTCATCGCGATCAAAACATCCGGCGCAAGCACCAGCGGCGATCCGATCGGCTCATCCGAGAGAATCACCGAACAGTTGGCCGTTCCGCCGCGCATTTCCGGCCCGTAGGAGGGAAGCCAGGAAATCTGCATTTTTGCGTCCATACCGGCGTAGGCAAGCGCCTTTCCGGCAAACAGGACGCCCTGACCGCCAAAGCCTGCAAAAACAATCTTTTTCATCATGCCTCTACCTCCCCGGACAGGCAGTCCCGATAAACGCCCAGCGGATATTCCGGCATCATATGATCCCGCAGCCACTGCATGGCCTCTGCCGGATTCATGCCCCAGTTGGTCGGGCAGGTTGACAACACCTCAACCATCGAAAATCCCTTGCGGTCTAACTGACACTGAAACGATTTTTTGATCGCCGCCTTGGTTTTTTTAATATTTGCCACGCTGTCCACGGCGGTTCGCTCGATATAGGCGGCGCCTTTCAGCGTTGCAAGCATCTCTGACATTTTGATCGGATAACCCTGGTTTTCCACCTTTCTTCCGTACGGCGTGGTCTGGGTGACCTGCCCCACCAGAGAAGTCGGCGCCATCTGGCCGCCGGTCATTCCGTAAATTGCGTTGTTGACAAAGATAATCGAAATATTCTCGCCCCTCGCCGCAGCATGCACCGTCTCGGCGGTACCGATTGCCGCAAGGTCACCGTCTCCCTGGTACGTAAACACCAGCCGATCGGGAAGCACGCGCTTAATCCCGGTTGCAACCGCCGGGGCGCGGCCGTGCGCCGCCTCCTGCATATCACATTCAAAAAAATTATACGCCGTCACGCTGCAGCCGACCGGAGCGATTCCGATGGTGTTGCCCTCCTGGCCGAGTTCGTCAATGACCTCTGCCACCAAACGGTTGATGATACCGTGCGTACAGCCGGGGCAATAAGAAAGTGTCACGTCGCTGAGCGCATGCGGTCTTTCAAATACGGTTTTCATTCGATCCACTCCTTCTTATTTTTGAAAATACTGCTTTGCCTGCTGCATGATCGCGTCCTGATCCGGCACCATGCCGCCGTTTCTGCCATAAAAATAGACCGGCTTTTTCCCGTTGACCGCAAGCCGAACGTCCTCTACCATCTGACCCTGGCTCATCTCTACCGTAAAATACGCCTCTGCCTGATCCGCATACTTTTGGATCGTCTTTGCCGGAAACGGCCACAGGGTAATCGGCCGTATCAGACCTGCCTTGATTCCCTGCTCGCGCAGCATGTTGACCGCCGACATGGCAATTCTGGCAATGGTACCGTATGCCACAATGATAAATTCCGCGTCCTCGGTTCGGTATTCCTCGGCGCGTGTCTCGGTCTCTATGATGGTTTGGTAACGCTTTTCACGGGTGTCGTTGCGATCCTCCAACTCCTCCGGCGTTAAGTAAAGCGAGTTGATGATGTTCTTTTTTCGCTGCATCTTGGTGCCGGTGGTCGCCCATGGCTTTTGGGGAAGGCTCTCTAAGCTGCGCTCTTCCCGAAAAGAAACCGGCTCCATCATCTGACCCAGCATACCGTCTCCCATAATCATGGCCGGCATACGGTATTCATCTGCCTTATCAAATGCAAGGCTGACAAGATCCGACATCTCCTGTACGGAGGACGGTGCATAAACAAGCAAGTGATAGTCACCGTGGCCGCCGCCCTTGGTTGCCTGAAAATAGTCGGACTGCGCCGGCTGAATCCCGCCGAGTCCCGGACCGCCGCGCACAATATTCACAATCACACAAGGAAGATCCGCCCCGGCGATATAGGAGATTCCCTCCTGCTTTAAGCTGATACCGGGACTGGACGAGCTTGTCATCACCCGTGCACCGGCGCCGGCCGCGCCGTACACCATATTGATTGCCGCAATCTCACTCTCCGCCTGCAAAAAGGTGCCGCCGCGCTTTGGCATCTGCTTTGCCATATACGCTGCGACCTCAGTCTGCGGCGTGATGGGATAACCAAAGAAAAAACGACATCCGCTGCGAATCGCCGATTCGGCCAACGCTTCATTGCCCTTCATTAAAACCTTTTTTTTCATTGCAATCCCTCCTATTTTTCCACCTTGATGACGCAATCCGGGCATATCGTTGCGCAAAATGCACAACCGATACACTGCGCCTCATCCGTCACTCCGGCCGGATGAAAGCCTTTTTCATTGATCGCATGTAAGTCCATCTGAACAATTTTTTTAGGACAAACTGTGGTACACAGACCGCAGCCCTTACATCGTTCCGTCCGAAACGTAACCTTTGCCATATGCATTCTCCTCCTTAAAAGATCAGATTGATATAACAGTGAATGGGAAATTCCATATCCCGATATCGCGGCGGCAAATCGGCAAGGACTTCGGGCTTGCCGCTGAGATACGCGATCGGGAGATGCGTTCGCTCTGCCAGCGCCTCGGCAATCTCCTGTCCCTCCAAAAGCATGGCCGCGTCTGTTTCCTCTTTTAAATGCGTATTGTTGATGATGGCCGTCACCGCAAGACGCGAGACGGCGGCAATCTCCGCATATGCCTCCAGTGCGCCGGCAAGATCGGCCGTCATCAATCTGCGTGCGTTAAAGACAAAAAACACATCGCACACCTCTTTGGAAAACTCCAAATGATACCGTCCCAGCGGAATGGCGCCGTCCTCACCGCCGCCGACATCAAAAACGACATAGCGGTCTTTTTCCTCAAACACAGACGCGACCTCCGCCGGGAGCGCGGGGTTTTCCAGATTGGTGTTTGCGTACGCCGAGGCAATGACCGAAATTCCGTTTTGCGCCAACATTTCTTTGACATCGTAGGTTCGGTAATAAGGATTGACAAAATCATAATCGACAATGGTAACTTCTTTTCCCAGTTTTTTCAGGTACAACGCATAGTTGACGGCAAGCTCCGTCTTGCCGCTGCCGTAATATCCTAAAAAAACGGTGATTCGCTTTGGCTCTCTCATAAATGCTTGGTATCCTTTCCCTTATCAAAATAAGATGATGCACTGTTTTCCGCCTCTTCGCGCAAAACGCGAACAGGCAAAAACCTCTTCTTTTGTAAAAGGGTCATGACCGCACCGCCGATCAAAAGCCCCAAAAAGCCGCCGAGCACGCAGCTCCCCTCCGTCCTGCCGATCAGATATCCCAAAACGGCGCCGCCAAAGAGCGAAACCGCCAGCGTGCCGTAGCTTTGCAGTAATCCGAAAAAAAAGCTGCGGAACGGCATCAAAAGAACCACCCTTTCGCCGACGAAAAACGGTCGGTCGGGATCGTTCTTTTGCTCAATCAAAACCGCGCCGCTTGGGCAGCCGTGACATGCGCCGCAGTTTCCGCCGCATGCGCTTTGGCGGTCAACGCGGATTTTTACCGTATCGCCGATAACCGCCGTGACATAACCGTACTGCCGCAATGCCATATCCTACCGCCTCTCTTTCACCGCGGCGGCCAGGTTTAACATTTCCTGTGCGGCCTGCATCGTCAGATCGGTCACCTTAACGCCGCCGATGATTCTGGCAAGCTCCGCCTTGCGTTCCGTCTCGTCAAGCTGCCTAACCGATGTTGCCGTGGATTCCTGATCAGAATGCTTTTCGATCAGATAATGTACGTCTGCCATACCGGCAATCTGCGCCAGGTGCGTAATACACAAAATCTGATGATGCTTTGCAAGCATACACAGCTTTTCGGCAATCTTTTGTGCGGCACGGCCGCTGACGCCGGTGTCAATCTCATCAAAAATCAGCGTTTCCACAACGTCACCGTCCGCAAACACCGATTTTATTGCCAGCATAATCCGCGACATTTCGCCGCCGGACGCAATCTTTGCCAGCGGCTTTAACGGTTCGCCGGGGTTGCCGGAAATAAAAAATTCCACCCGATCGCAGCCGTCCGCCGTAAAATGCGGCGCGCCGTCCTTTTGGATCGGCTCGATCCCAACGGAAAACCGCATCTTTTGCATATCCAGATCATAGAGTTCCTCCATGATTTTGATTTGCAGATCCTTGGCCGTCTCGGTGCGCCGCAGCGTCAGCTCTTTTGCGAGATCGCCCAAAACCGCCTTTTCTTTTTCCAGTTCTTTGGTAAGTGTTTCACGCAGCGCATCGCTGTTTTCAATGCCGCTCAGTTCCTCTTCGGCCTTTTCCAAATAGGCTAAAAGGTCCGCGGTTGTGCCGCCGTACTTTCTCTTCAGCCCGGCGATCAGCTGCAGACGATCGCCGATCTGCTCCAGCTCCGACGGGTCAAATTCCACCTGTTCCATATAGGATTTGAGTTCATGAGTGACGTCCTCTAAATCCGCCAGCACCGAATGCAGCGTCTGATAATAACCCTCCAGCGTTTCGTCCAGCCGGCGGACATCCTCTAATTGATGCAGCGCATACGACACCTGATCGTAGGCCGCCGCACTCTCCGCGCCGTAAAGCGCCTCATAGGCGCCGCTGCCGCTTTGCGCGATCTGCTCAAAATGAGACAGGTATTCCTGTCTTTGCAGCAGCTCCTCCTCTTCGCCGTCCGTTAAATTGGCGGCCGTAATCTCCTGAATCTGAAACCGCAAAAGGTCAACGCGGTACGCCTTTTCCTTTTCATCCGTCACCAGGCTGTCAAGGCGTTTTTCACAATCCAGCACCTTTTGATACTGCGCGCGGTACCGCGCAAGCAGGTCGGTGTTTTTTCCGAACCGATCGACAAACTGAAGGTGTGTTTTGGGGTCAAGCAGGCTCTGATTATCATTCTGCCCATGAATGGTTAAAAGATAAGCCGCCGCCTCTTTCAGCTGGCTGAGCGGCACCATTCTCCCATTGATACGGCATTTGCTTTTTCCGTCCGTATCGAGTTTGCGGCTGATATAGAGCATCCCGTCCTCGGTATCAACGCCAAGTTCTTCGATTCCCTTTGCGGCGGCACTGTTTACTTCAAAACACAAATCAACGGTCGCACTCTCGGCGCCGGTACGGATCAGATCTTTCGATGTCCGACCGCCAAGCCCCATATGGATCGAATCGATCAATATGGACTTTCCGGCACCGGTTTCACCGGTCAGGACGTGAAATCCGCTGAAAAAATCCACCGTGATTTCTTCAATCACCGCAACATTTTTGATATGAAGTTCTCTTAACATACCGCTCCTCCTCAAGATCGTTTCGGCATTCAAAGCGATTTTTATCCGACGAAATATAAATCATACGTTAATCGGACAGTTTTTCACGCAATACATCAAAAAAGTTCTTTTTATTGGCAATCAAAAGCTTGGTTTTGCAGTCCGACCGCGTCACGCGAACCTGTTCGTCCTCACCAAGAACGTGACGCCGCTTTCCGTCCACCATCACCAAAACGGAGGATCGGTACGGCGGCCGCGCAACAACCTCTACGGTGTCGCCGCCCGGCACAACCGTAGCGCGTGCCTTTAAGGTGTGCGGACAGATCGGCGTCAGCATGATTGCGTCAAGCTCCGGGTGCAAAATCGCACCGCCTGCCGACAGAGAATACGCCGTCGAGCCGACCGCCGTCGCCAGGATCAGACCGTCCGCGCTGTAAGTGCCGATACAGGTTCCGTTTACCGAGGCCGAAACATTCACCATTTTTGAATACCCGTCCCCGGAAACCACCACATCATTGAGCGCCAGATAACGCTCCTGTTCTACGCCGTTTTTTAAGATCACACAGTCAAGCATCATACAACAGCGCAATTCGTAATCATCACGGATAATATGCTCAAAAATCTGATAGTCGCCCTTTTCGGTCTGTGCCAGAAAGCCTAAGTTGCCCAAATTGATGCCTAAAAGCGGAATCCCGATTTTCGCCGCGATCGGCGCATAGCCGAGCAGAGTACCGTCTCCGCCCAGCACAATGGCCGCCTCCGCTTTTGTTAAAATTTCGGTCAGCGGCGCAAAATGCACGCCACAGATTTCCTCCGCCGTGAGCGAATCCTCCATAAATACACAGCAGCCTGCCTTTTGCAGCGCTGCCGCAATCTTTCGCGTCTCTAAAAGTCCCGGATCCCGCATGGGATTGGGGAGTATGGCAAAACGATTCATAATATCATCACCGATCCAATGTGTGTGACTTTGTTACCAGCGCCGCAACATCAAACGCCGTATCCTCTCCCTGCTTTTTGACATACATCAAATATTCAATATTTCCCTCCGGTCCGCGCACCGGCGAATAATCAAGCCCCGATACGCAAAACCCGATTTCTTTTGTAAAATGAAGCACCTGTTCAATCACGGCAACATGCACCTTGAAATCGCGGACAACGCCCTTTTTTCCGACATTCTCACGTCCGGCCTCAAACTGCGGTTTAATCAGGCAGACGCCGCTCCCGTTTGGGGCAAGCAGCGCATAGGCGACCGGCAAAACCAGCTTTAAAGAGATGAACGACACGTCCACCGAAAAAAAGTCAATCTCCTCCGCAACCTGCTCTTTAGTGACATAACGGATGTTGGTACGCTCTAAATTGATTACGCGCGGATCCTGGCGCAGCTTCCAGGCAAGCTGCCCGTAGCCGACATCCACCGCATAGACGGACTTTGCACCGTTTTGGAGCATACAGTCGGTAAAGCCGCCGGTTGACGCGCCGATATCCATACAAACCTTTTCCGATAAGTCAATCGGGAAAACCTTCATGGCCTTATCCAGCTTTAATCCGCCGCGGCTGACATATTGCAGCCGTTTGCCGCGCACCTCGATTTTTTCTTCGCCGGTAACGCTCTCGCCGGCTTTGGCCGCTTTTTGTCCGTTGATATAAACCTCGCCGGCCATAATCATGGATTGCGCCATACTGCGGCTCTCTACCATATTATGATCTACCAAATACTGATCCAATCGCTGTTTCGCCATGATTTCTCCTTAATTTTCCTGATCCCTTTTCATCTCTGCCGTCAATTTTTCTGCAATCTTCCCGGCCGTCAGACCGTATTTTTCTTTCAGCTGAGAAACGGTTCCCTGCACAATCGGCTCATCCGGATAGGCAAAGCAGAGCACCCTTCTTCCAAGCAGGGCAGCAATCTGTTCGCCAAGGCCGCCGGTTATCACATTATCCTCCAGCACGGCAACCGCCTTTTTCCCGTTACTGTGCCGCAGCAGAGTCTCTGTGTCCAGCGGTTTTATACAGCGGACATCCAGCACTGCCGCATGGATTCCGTTCCGCTCCAACCGTTCGGCCGCGTCCAGCGCATCGTAAACCACGGTGCCGACGGCAACGATCAAAACGTCATCGCCGTCCCGTTTTAAACAACTCCGATACACGGGCAGCTCCGGCGCGGCATCCTCACACCGCACCGTACCGCGCGGATAGCGGATGGCAACCGGCCCCTTACATTCATCAAACGCATAGGTCATCATCGCCTTAAAATCCTTGTCGTTTGACGGTGACAAAATCGTAAACCCCGGCAAATGCGACAGGTACGAAATATCGAACACGCCCTGGTGCGTCTCGCCGTCCGCGCCAACCGGGCCGCTGCGGTCAAGACAAAACACCGCGTGCAAATGCTGCAGTGCAACATCGTGCAGCAGCTGGTCGTATCCACGCTGCAAAAAGGTGGAATAGACGGCAAAGCACGGGATCATGCCGGCCTTGGCAAGCCCGGCCGCAAAGGTCACCGCATGCTGCTCTGCGATTCCGACATTAAAATACCGTTTCGGAAACCGCTCCCGAAACAGGCTGAGCCCCGTCCCGGACGGCATCGCCGCGGTAATGGCGATAATCCGCAGATTCTTTTCCGCCATGGCGCAGAGCGTCTGCGCAAACTCGGTTGACCAGTCTTTTGCCTTTTCCTTTTGCAGGGGCTTTCCCGTCTGCAGATCAAAGCTTGGCACACCGTGGAAAAATTCGGGATTCTTCTCTGCCGGGAAATACCCCTTTCCCTTTTTGGTGCGCACATGCACAAAGGCCGGCTCTTTCAGAAAGTAAGCCTGCTGCAGTACGACCTTTAAATCCTCAATATTATGGCCGTCCACCGGGCCGAAGTAACGAAATCCCAAATCCTCAAACAAGACATTTTGTACCAAAATCGGCTTTAACGCCTTTTTGATTCTGTGAATGGAACGTTTCATCGGCGGCCCGATCAGCGGTATCCGATCCAGCGTTGACTTTACATTGCTTTTCAGCGCGAAATACCGTCTGGTATTTCGGATGCGCCGCAAATTATGAGAAAGTCCGCCGACATTTTTGGAAATGGACATTCCGTTGTCGTTCAGCACCACGATCAGCGGCACCTTCATCGCACCGGCATGATTGAGCGCCTCAAAGGCCATGCCGCCGGTGAGCGATCCGTCCCCGATCACCGCGACCGCTACCCGTTCTTCGCCGCGCAGCTTTGCCGCCGCCGCAAACCCTGCGGCGGCCGAAATCGAGGTGGAGCTATGCCCGGTATTAAACGCGTCGGACGGATCCTCCTCCGTTTTCGGAAATCCGCTCAAGCCGCCCATTTGGCGCAGGGTATCAAAGCGATCCTTCCGCCCGGTCAATATTTTATGGGTATAGGCCTGATGGCCGACATCCCATACGATACGGTCATAGGAAACGTCAAAGACGCTGTGCAGCGCCAGGGTCAGCTCCACAACGCCAAGGTTGGCTGCCAGATGACCACCGGTTTTCGATACATGATTCACTAAAAACTGTCGGATCTCATCCGCCAGTAATTTGAGTTGTCCCTCGTTTAAATTCTTGATATCGGCAGAGGCATTGATCTTTTCTAAAATCATAGACCGACCTCTCCTCTCATTGGTTATTGGTTCCCGTCCGTATCATCGGATGGGGGGTTCTCCGTATATTTTCTGTAATCCGTATAGGGGCTCATCATATCCTCTGTTACATCGTCCTCAGTGGATTTGCCGGTATCCTGGAAGGTATCGGATTTTACTTTTTCATCCGTATTGAGAATCATATATTTCTTCATCTTCGGATATGCATGAAAGTTTACGATAAAGGCAGAAAAGCTCTGCAAAATCAAAATTTCAAGCAGTAAAATCACAAACAGAATCAGCATAAAATAGCCGCCGCCAAAGTTGATTGCCATGAGGACAGAGCCAACATGCACCAAAAGCAAGATCGCAAGGATCAAAAGATTGGACGGCAGTTTGCCGATTGCAAACAGCAGCGCGTTGCGATACAGGTCTTTGAGCGATAGCTGAAAGGTCACCATCATGGGATAAAGGTAAAAATGCATCATGGTATAGATGATGGCAATCACCGCAATGACGTAGCGCATTGCGCCGAGGAATCCCGACATTTGCAGATAAAAGGCAAACGCAACGTAAAACAGAACAAACACAACAAGGTCAATGAAAAACACGATCGCCGACTGCTTGAAATTGCTCTTCAGCGCGTCTTTAAAATCGCTCCAGATCCATGCGTGCTCCTCTCTGGCAAAGTTACGCAAAACGTAAGTCAGCCCGGCCGTTGCCGGCCCCATGCCCCACAAGATTACAAAGAGGTAGGTCAGCACAAAACGCATAAACAGATCGACCATGACGATCATCTGATTGAGCTGCTGCGTCACAAGGTTGCTGTCACCCATATTCTCTGCCGTCTGCTGCGCCAGGTTCTGCAACAGACTCTGCAGCGACGGCACCTCCAGAATCGCGCTGGAAACGAGTCCCGTCAAAAAGAACACCAAAAGAAAGGTCGGGATCGAGGTCAGCACATAGACCAGATTGACCCGCACAAAGTGGGTAAACTTTCTCCCAAAAATATCCCAAAAACGGAAAAAGCTCCGTTTCGGCGGCGCATTTAAATCAACACCCTTTCCGGGTTTGTCAAAGGAACGCGTAAAAATTCCCATAGCGACTCTCCTATTCTGCTTTTCTGACTTTTCTACTTTATTTTAAATATTGCATTCTGTCTCGGCTGCCCGGCGATACCATAATCCTGCCGGGCAGCGTCTGACTGTTTCTTAGGTCGTAATATGATCCCGGATCGACTGCAGCAGCTTTTCACCGATTCCTTTTACCTCCAGCAGCTGCTCGACAACGGAATATCCGCCCAGCTGCTCCCGTCTTTCTACAATCCGCTTTGCAAGCGTTTTGCCGATTCCCTCCAATTTCATCAAATCCTGCTCTGATGCAGTGTTGATATTGATTTTCTCGCCGTCGGGAATCGCCGCCGAAGCAGCGGCCGTTTCTGTCGGTGCGGGAACCGCCGCGGACACGGGTGCCGTGACATATTCCGCATGATTTTGATAGATCCGCAGTCCGAGCAGATAACAGCCGATGATCACCATGGCAATAGGCACTGCCAGATAGCGGATCCACTTTCTTACTGGCATGGCTTACAGCGGAGACGGACGCGAAATCAGGTGCAGCACATTGCCGTCCAAATCCTCAAAGAACATGGTGCCGACGCCCTTTTCCGAAACTGCCGCATCAGTTAACACCTTAACCCCGTCCTGCTTCAGCTTATCCGCGATTGCCTCAAATTCTTCCACCGAAACGGAAAGTGCAAGATGCCGAAACCCGGTTGCCTTCATACCGTGGCTGCCGCCGTCAATATCACTCTGCATGATCTCCAGCATGACGCCGTTATCCGACTTTAAAAAATAGGTGCCCTTGCCGTTGTCATACACAACCTTCCAGTCAAACGTTTTCACGTACCAGTCGCGCAATGCGGCGCTGTCCTTTGTAAAAATCCCTAAATGTTCGATTCCGACTTTCATGATAAATCCCCTTTCGCCTTCATCGGCTTTCAAATGATATGATTTGGATGTTTTTTTATTTTCTCTGCTTATTTGTGATAACGGGACGCCAGCTCCGAGAACACATCGTCCCAGGTAAGGCCTTGTTCTACCAAAACAACGGAAAGATGGTACATCAAATCCGCCGTCTCATACTGTACCTCGGATTTTACATAGTTTTTTGACGCAATAATGACCTCGGCCGATTCCTCGCCCACCTTTTTCAGCATTTTGTCAATGCCTTTTTCAAACAGATAGTTGGTATAAGAGCCTTCTTTCGGGTTCTTTACCCGATCGACAATGACATTGTAAACATCATACAGGATCTTCGGCGTTGCGATAAAGTTGGTCGGAATCTCAACCAGCTTGCCGTCAACCACCTTACGGTAAAAGCACGAAAAATTACCGGTGTGGCAGGCCGCGCCGTCCTGACGGATTTTCAGAACCAATGCGTCACCGTCACAGTCCACATACATTGCCTGCACATGCTGAAGATTGCCGGAATGTGCGCCTTTTTCCCACAGTTCCTGACGGCTGCGGCTGAAATAGGTCGCGTGTCCCGTCTCCATGGTCAGCTTTAAGCTTTCCTCATTCATGTAGGCACACATCAGCACCTCACCGCTGACTGCGTCCTGCGCGATTGCCGGAATCAACCCTTTTTCGTCAAACTTCAGTTCCTTGATAAAATCCATTGTAATCACCCTTCTATCTATGTAATTTTTATGCACAAATCATCGTTTATCGGCATACCGCGATCGCTTCCGGCAGAGAAAGGTTACCGGTGTAGAGCGCCTTGCCGACAATGGCGCCCTCAACGCCCGTCTTTTTCAGGTTTTGCAAATCCGAAAGCGTTGTCACGCCGCCGGACGCAACCACGTGCATCTTGACATGCTCCGCCATGGTTTGCATCGCGGACAAATTGGGGCCGTTTAGCATTCCGTCCGTTGCAATATCGGTGTAAATCACGGTGGCAACGCCGATTTCCTCTATCCGTTTTGCAAGATCCAATGCAGAAACGCCGCTGACCTCTTCCCAGCCGCTGACGGCAACCATATTATCCTTGGCATCAATGCCGACCACAATCCGATCGCCGTACTGCGCCACGGCGCGCTCTACCAGCTCCGGCTGTCTGAGCGCCGCCGTACCGAGAATCACACGGTGTATGCCGGCGTCCAGATATCGTTTGACCGCGTCAAGGTCACGGATGCCGCCGCCGATTTCTACCGGGATCGAGAGCGTTTTTGCAATCTTTTTCACCAGTTCAAAATTCGGCATTGTGCCCGATTTTGCACCGTCCAAATCGACCAGGTGCAAAAACTCCGCGCCCTGCTGCTGCCATTTTTCCGCAACGCTGACCGGATCCTTGGCGTAGGTTGTTTTTTGTTCATAATCCCCTTGAGACAGACGGACGCACTGTCCGTCAATGATGTCAATGGCAGGATACAAGCGCATCAGTGCAGCTCTCCTTTCATTTCGTGAATCAGGCGCAGGATCGTTTCACGCTGCAGCTTCATGCTTACCCGGTTTACCACCAGTCTTGCACTGAGCGGACACACGTCCTCAAGCACAGTCAATCCGTTTTCGTACAGCGTTTTTCCGCTTTCTACGATATCGACAATCACATCGGACAGCCCCACCAGCGGCCCAAGCTCCACCGAACCGTTCAGCTTAATGATATCCACTGTCTGCCCTTTCGATCTGTGAAAATACTCTCTTGCGATTTCCGGGTATTTGCTGGCAACGCGCATAATATTTCTGCCCTCTAATTTGCCGCGCATGGACTCCGGCCCCGCGACCGCCATCTTGCATGCGCCAAACCCCAGATCCAGCACCTCGTACAGGTTTTTGCCGCTCTCAAGCAGGGTATCCTTTCCGACGATGCCGATATCGGCCGCGCCGTATTCCACATAAGTCGGAACGTCCGACGCCTTAACCAGGATAAAACGGAATTTCTTTTTCTCATCCGTGAAAACCAGCTTGCGCGTCTTGGTTTTCATCTCGGCGACATCAAAGCCGAGACGTTCAAAAATATCAATGGAAAGCTCCGCCAACCGACCTTTGGCAAGCGCGACCGTCAAATATTCCTTTTCGGCTGCGCTCTCCGTCTTGGTCTCCTCGTCTCTGAGCGCCGCCATCAGACGTTCCAGGCCGATGGCAACCCCGGTTGCCGGCAGTTTGCGGCCGAATTTTTCCATCAGGTTATCATACCGGCCGCCGGAACAGATCGGAAATCCGACGCCGTGCGCAACCCCTTTGAAAATCAGCCCGGTGTAATAGTCCATATGCGGCACCATACCGAGGTCAATGGTAATATACTGTTCCAGTCCCTGTTCCTTTAAGATATCATAAACCTGCTTTAAATTCTCCAGCGCCGCCTTGGCATCGTCCGGGATCCCCTCCCGTTTGCGTGCCGCATCAATGACGCTGACCGTCCCGAACTGATTGGGAAGATCCATCATGATATCCTTTAAATCCTGCGGCATGGGAAAACCCTCTAAAAAGTTTTCGATCGCGACAAAATCCTTGTCGTTAATCATCTGCCGCAGTGCGTCCGCCGCCTCATCGTCAAGCTTGGCGGCGCTTGCCAGACTTAAAAAATAGCCAACCTGACCGATGTCAATCTGAAACTGCCGCATCCCGGCCGCCGTCAGCGTTTCAATGGCGATGCGGATCACCTCCGCATCCGCGCGGGCGCTGTTCTCACCGATCAGCTCGATCCCGACCTGCGAAAATTCCCGTTGTCTGGCCTTGCTGAACGCCTCATCGTTTTGAAACGCGTTACCGGCGTAGCAAAGCCGCAGCGGCAGCTTGCCGCCGAGCGGTTTGGTCGCCGCAAGCCGAGCAATCGAAGTCGTAAAATCCGGGCGCAGCGCCAGCGTTCGCCCGTCTGCGTCAAAAAATTTAAACATGCTCTCCGCATGGTTCGGCGTTGCCGTATGGTAAACATCAAAATATTCAAAGGTCGGCGTCTCAACCATTTTATAGCCGTTTTGCTTAAAAATGGATCTTGCCACCGTCTCGATATGAAATTTTAATTCTGCTTCTTCCCACAAAACATCTGCCAATCCCTGCGGTGTATGGGTTACCTGCTCATTTTTCAATCGAAATCACTCCACAACCTATCTTCATTCGGCTAATTTTATATATTATACCACTACGCCCAAATCACGTCAACAAAAATTTCTGCGCTGCTTTGCCTTTTTTTGCATTTTTGCGCGGATTTTCTACTTTGTTTTTTCCAAATAGGGCTTTAAATATTGTCCGGTGTAAGAGGCTTCGCATTTTGCCACCTTTTCCGGCGTGCCGGAGACAACAATTTTACCGCCGCCTTCGCCGCCCTCCGGCCCTAAATCAATCAGATAATCCGCCGTTTTAATCATATCCAGATTATGCTCGATCACAACAACGGTATTTCCGACATCCACCAGCTTTTGCAGCACCTCTACCAGCTTATGCACATCCGCCGTATGCAGGCCGGTGGTCGGCTCGTCCAGGATATAAATCGTCTTTCCCGTGCCGCGCCGGCTCAGCTCGGTCGCAAGCTTGACACGCTGTGCCTCACCGCCGGACAGCGTGGTGGACGGCTGGCCGATTTTGATATAACCAAGCCCCACATCATAGAGCGTTTGCAGCTTGCGCTGGATTTTGGGGATATTTTCAAAAAAGGCACATCCCTCCTCCACCGTCATTTCCAGCACCTCATAGATGTTCTTTCCTTTGTAGCGTACCTCCAGCGTCTCCCGGTTGTACCGTTTGCCGTGGCACACCTCACAGGGTACATAAACATCCGGCAAAAAGTGCATTTCAATACAGATAATGCCGTCACCGCTGCAGGATTCGCAGCGGCCGCCCTTTACGTTAAAGCTGAAGCGGCCGGGGCCGTAACCGCGGGATTTTGCCTCCGGCGTCATGGCAAACAGACTGCGGATATCACCAAACAGACCGGTATAGGTCGCCGGGTTACTGCGCGGCGTTCTTCCGATCGGCGACTGGTCGATGGCAATCACCTTATCCAGATACTCCAGCCCTTTGATTTTATGAAACTTTCCCGGATGCTTTTTGGCGCCGTTCAATTCATTGGCCAGCACCTTATACAAAACCTCGTTCACCAGCGAGCTTTTTCCGCTGCCCGACACCCCGGTAATACAGGTGAACGTCCCCAGCGGAATCTTTACGTTGATATTTTTCAGGTTATTCTGTGAAACGCCCAAAAGCTCCAGCTTGTTGCCGTTTCCCTTGCGGCGCTTTTTCGGCACCTCAATCTTCTTTTTGCCGCTCAGATACAGGCCGGTCTCCGAGGTCTCACACTGCATGATATCCTGTGCCGTTCCCTGTGCCACAATCTCACCGCCGTGAATCCCGGCGCCGGGGCCGATATCAATGATGTGATCGGCCGCAAGCATGGTGTCCTCGTCATGCTCTACCACCAGCAGGGTGTTTCCCAAGTCACGCAAATGTTTTAAGGTGGCAATCAGCCGGTCGTTATCGCGCTGGTGCAAACCGATACTCGGCTCGTCCAGGATATAAACAACCCCCATCAGGCCGGATCCGATCTGCGTAGCCAGACGGATTCGCTGCGCCTCACCGCCGGACAGTGTCCCGGCGCTGCGCGACAGCGTTAAATAGTCAAGCCCCACATTAACCAAAAAGGTCAGCCGCGCGTAAATCTCCTTTAAAATCTGCTTGGCGATGATCGACTCCTTCTGCGTGAGTTTCTCACGCAGCGCCACAAAGAAGTCCCGCGCCTTTGCAATGGAAAGGCTGCATACCTCGTGAATATTTTTGCCGTCAATCGTCACCGCCAGCGTCTCTTTGCGCAAACGGGTACCGCCACAGTCGGGGCACGGCATGTTTACCATAAAGGTTTCGATTTCTGCCTTTGCCCACTCCGAGTTGGTCTCGCGGTGTCTGCGCTCTAAGTTGTGAATCACGCCCTCAAACCGTGCAAACTGCATCCCCTTGGCATACTTGCGGTCGTAGGTCAGCTTGATTTTTTCGTTGCCCGTACCGTAGAGAATCTTATCCAAAATTCCTTCCGGCAAATCCCGGATCGGCGTGTCGAGCGAAAACCCGTAGTGCGCCGCCATGCCCTCATAGTACATCCGCGAAATGCTGCCGGGTTCCGTTCCGCTCCAGCCGCTGCCTAAAATCGCGCCCTGGTTGATGCTGAGGCTCCGATCCGGGATCACCAGGTCGGGGTCGATCTTGACAATATTGCCAAGCCCGGTACAGGTCGGACACGCACCGTACGGCGTATTGAACGAAAACATACGCGGTGTCAGCTCCTCGATACTGATGCCGCAGTCGTCACAGGCATAGTTCTGGCTGAAATACAGGGTATCGCCGCCGATAATATCCACAAACGCAAGTCCGTCCGCCATCTGCAGTGCCGTCTCCATGGAATCGGTCAGCCGTTTTTCCATTCCCTCTTTCACGACAAGGCGGTCTACCACAATCTCAATGGTGTGTTTTTTTTGCTTGTCCAGCCTGGGAATTTCCTCGCCCAGCTCCAGCATCTCACCGTCAACTCTCACTCTTACAAAGCCTTTCTTTCTGGCGTCCTGAAAGGTTTTGACAAATTCGCCCTTCCGTCCGCGTGCCACCGGCGCCAAAATCTGAAACTTGGTTTTCTCCGGCAGCGCCTTGACCGCGTCCACAATCTGATCGATCGACTGCGGCTTGATCTCCTTGCCGCACTTCGGACAGTGCGGTACACCGATGCGCGCAAACAGCAAACGGATATAGTCATACACCTCGGTAACCGTACCGACGGTCGATCGTGGATTTCGGCTGGTCGTTTTCTGATCGATCGAAATCGCCGGCGAAAGCCCCTCGATTGACTCCACGTCCGGCTTTTCCATCTGTCCCAAAAACTGTCTTGCGTATGCCGACAGGGACTCCACATAGCGGCGCTGCCCCTCGGCATAAATCGTCTCAAACGCCAGCGAGGACTTACCGGAGCCGCTCAGCCCGGTCAAAACAACCAGCTTGTCCCTTGGAATCTTTACGTCAATGTTTTTTAAATTATGCTCTTTTGCACCCTTTACTACAATATATTGATTTTCCATCACATATCCTCCTGTGCTTCAAGCCTTCTGATTTCGTCACGAATCTGCGCCGCAAGCTCAAATTGCAGCAGCTCTGCCGCCTTCTTCATCTCCATCGTCAGTTCTGCAATGGTCTTTACGCTATCCGGCGTCTCCTCGCGCTTGCCCTTGCTTCTCGGCACCGTGACTGCCTGGGTTGCCTCAATCACCTCATGCACCTCTTTGCGGATCGTCTTTGGCGTGATGCCGTGCGCCTCGTTAAAGGCCTTTTGCAGCTGCCGCCGCCGATTGGTCTCGGTGATTGCAACGTCCATCGATCTTGTCACCGTATCGGCGTACATGATTACCGTTCCCTCCGCATTGCGTGCGGCACGGCCGATCGTCTGAATCAGCGAGGTCTCGCTGCGCAAAAAGCCTTCCTTATCGGCGTCCAAAATGGCAACCAGCGATACCTCCGGGATATCCAATCCCTCACGCAGAAGGTTGATTCCCACCAAAACATCAAATACGCCCAGCCGCAAATCACGGATAATCTCCATACGCTCGATGGTGTGGACGTCCGAATGCAGATACCGCACCTTGACGCCCATTTCCTCCAGATACTCCGTCAGCCGTTCCGCCATCTTTTTTGTCAGCGTGGTTACCAGAACACGCTCATCTCTTTCGGTTCGCGCACAGATTTCGCCGTACAGATCATCGATCTGCCCGGTGATGGGACGCACGGAAATCTCAGGATCCAAAAGCCCGGTCGGACGGATAATCTGCTCTACAATCTGCGTGGACTGCTCCTTTTCAAAATCGGCCGGCGTCGCGCTGACAAAGACCGCCTGATTCAGCTTGGCGTAAAACTCGTCAAAGGTCAGCGGACGGTTATCAAATGCCGACGGCAGCCGGAACCCGTACTTTACCAGATTCTCTTTCCGGGAATGGTCGCCGGCAAACATGGCGCGCACCTGCGGCAGGGTAACATGGGATTCGTCCACAAACAGTAAAAAGTCATCCGGAAGATAATCGATCAGCGTAAACGGCGGACTTCCCGGTGCGCGGCCGCTGATATGGCGCGAGTAATTCTCGATTCCGTTACAAAATCCCGTCTCGCGCATCATTTCAATATCGTAATGCGTGCGCTGCTCCAGCCGCTGCGCCTCAATCAGCTTGTTTTCGCTGCGGAGGTATTTCAGCTGCGCGGCCAGCTCTTCTTCGATGCTTTCAATCGCCTTTTCCCGCTTTTCCGCCGTGGTGACGTAGTGCGACGCCGGGTAAATTGCCACATGCTTGCGCTCTGCGACCATTTCGCCGGTTACCGGGTTAAAGTCACAGATCCGTTCCACCTCGTCTCCGAAAAACTCCACGCGTACGGCCAGCGACGAAGAATCCGACGGAAATATATCCAGCACATCGCCGCGCACCCGAAACTTGTTTCTGACAAAGTTCATCTCATTGCGCTCATACTGAATCTCGATCAGCTTGGCAATGACCTCGTCACGATCCTTTTCCATGCCCGGCCGCAAGGATACCACCATATTGTTGTAGTCAATCGGATCGCCCAGACCGTAGATACAGGAGACGCTGGCCACGATAATCACGTCCCGGCGTTCAAACAGTGCCGCCGTGGCGCTGTGCCGCAGTTTATCAATTTCCTCATTGGTGGAGGCATCCTTTTCAATATAGGTATCCGAATGCGGAATATACGCCTCCGGCTGGTAGTAGTCGTAGTACGAGACAAAATATTCAACCGCGTTATGCGGAAAGATCTCCTTAAACTCACTGCAAAGCTGCGCCGCAAGCGTCTTGTTGTGCGCCAGAACCAGCGTCGGCTTTTGCACCTTTTCAATCACGTTTGCCATGGTAAAGGTTTTTCCGCTGCCGGTAACCCCCATCAGCGTCTGGAACCGATCGCCACGCAAAATTCCGTCCGCAATCTTTCCGATTGCCTCCGGCTGGTCTCCGGCCGGCCGATATTTTGATACGACCTGAAACTGCATCCTTGCCACCTCCGTATTGTCATTTCGACAGGATTCATAATTTTTGATTATAGCATACCCTATCTTGCGATTTCAAGTGTTTTCAAAAACTTTCTGCAAAAATCTCCTCCCTCCGTTTCCAGAAAACACCCCTGTTTCTTCTTTTTTTCATCACTTCAAAAATTGCGTATACTTTCTTTTGGTGCGGACGGATGAATTTTGTGGAATTTTTTTTGAAAAATCCTTGACAAATACCAACACTCGTGCTATTCTATCCATAAAGGTTTTAGCACTCTATGAAAGCGAGTGCTAACAAAACACTTTTTGGAGATGATACTATGGCATTGGATGATCGGAAGAAATCAATATTGCGTGCCATTGTGGAAGGCTATATCCAAAACGCAGAACCGGTCGGCTCCAGAAGCATTGCCAAAAACACGGATTTAAATCTGAGCGCCGCCACCATCCGCAACGAGATGGGCGACCTGGAGGAGATGGGATTTCTGGTACAGCCGCACACCTCGGCCGGACGGATTCCCTCCAGCCAGGGCTTTCGGTTTTATGTTGACTCTCTGATGGAACGCTACCGTATGACAACCGGCGAAATTCAGCAGATGCGCAGCGTTATGCTGCACAAGATCCGGGAGCTTGACAAGATTGTCAAGGATGTCTCCGCTGCGTTTTCCGGCATCACCAATCTTCCCACCTTCGGCATGGTACCGACCATTGAGTACGGCACCATCAAGGGAATCAAGCTGGTCTTGGTGGATGAAAAGACGATTATGGTGATTGTTTCCGACAGTTCCGGGCTGATCAAAAACAAATTGCTGCGTCTGCGCGAGCGTGTGGACGAGGACTTTTTAACCCAGATGACCGAGATTTTAAATCAGAATCTGGTCGGCTATACCCGTTCGGAAATCAACCTGAACCGTATCATCGAGGTCGTCAACGCGGTCGGCTGCAACCCGGAGATTTTATCCTCCGTTTTGGAGCTGGTGCACGAGGCCATCTCGGAAATCGACAAGCGCGAGGTATACCTGGAGGGTTCTACCAACATTCTGCGTTTTCCGGAATACAACGATATTCAAAAAATTAAAGAAATTCTTGAATTTTTTGATGATAAACAAAACCTTGGCAAGCTGATCGGCGATCTTCCCGAAATGAAGGACGGCGAGGTCAAGGTTCTGATCGGGGACGAAAACGAGCTGCCGGAGCTGAAAAACAACAGCGTGGTGCTCTCCACTTACAAGGTCGGCCCTGATCTGACCGGCATCATCGGCGTGGTCGGCCCCACCCGTATGGACTATGCCAAGGTGGTATCCGGGGTCGGATTTTTCTCCAAGCAGCTCAGCAAGATGCTCAGCGGCCGCCTGGAGGGCGCACCGCCGGAGCGCTTAAATCCGGACCTCTCAAACAAAGGAGATGAAAGCAATGAAGCAAGATAAAGAAAAGAAGGAAAAAGAAACGGTAACCGAAACGGAAACGCCAAACGCACAGGAAACGCAGCCGCAGGATGCGGCGGACACGCCGGAAGAAAATACGGCGGCACAGACTGCGCCGGAGGAGGACAGTGCGCTTTTAAAAGCGCAGGAATCCGTCAAAAATCTGACAGACCGTCTGATGCGCACCGCTGCGGAGTTTGACAACTTTAAAAAGCGTTCCGCACGGGAAAAAGACGATATTTATTCTGTTGCGGTCTGCGACACCATCGCAAAGCTTTTACCGGTGCTGGACAATTTAGACCGCGCCTTAGCCGCCGGGGAAGAAAATCCGGACCAAAACGGCTTGTTTGACGGCGTAAAAATGGTGAAAAAGCAGTTTGAGGACGCGCTTTCCGATATTGGTGTGACGGCGATGGACGCGGTCGGGTCGCCCTTTGATCCTGAAAAGCATAACGCCGTTATGACGGAGGAAAGCGATGCGGAGGAAAACACCGTTCTGGAAGAACTGATGCGCGGATACCTCTACAAGGACAAAGTAATCCGCCACTCTATGGTAAAAGTAAGTAAATAAACCAAGTGAGTTATATATAGAAAGGATGATATATTATGGGAAAAATTATCGGTATTGACTTAGGAACCACAAACTCCTGCGTTGCGGTTATGGAGGGCGGCGAACCGACCGTCATCACCAACCCGGAGGGCGCAAGAACCACCCCGTCCGTCGTGGCATTCTCCAAGACAGGCGAGCGCATGGTCGGTCAGGTCGCAAAGCGTCAGGCGATTACGAACCCGGACCGCACGATCTCCTCTATTAAGAGAGAGATGGGCACAGACCACAAGGTGACGATCGACGGTAAGAGCTACACCCCGCAGGAAATCTCCGCAATGATCCTCCAGAAGCTGAAGGGCGACGCGGAAGCTTACCTCGGCGAGAGCGTTACGAGCGCAGTTATCACCGTTCCGGCGTACTTCACGGACGCACAGCGTCAGGCAACCAAGGACGCAGGCAAGATTGCCGGCCTTGAAGTTTTGCGTATCATCAACGAGCCGACGGCAGCCGCACTGGCCTACGGCCTTGAAAAGGACAGCGACCAGAAGATTATGGTTTACGATCTGGGCGGCGGTACCTTTGATGTCTCCATTCTGGAGATCGGCGACGGCGTGTTTGAAGTATTGGCAACCAGCGGTAACAACCGTCTGGGCGGCGATGACTTTGACGAAAAGGTCATGAACTATCTGGCCGATGAATTCCAGAAGGAAAACGGCATTGATCTGCGCCAGGATAAGATGGCGCTGCAGCGGTTGAAGGAAGCTGCCGAAAAAGCAAAGATTGAGCTTTCCGGCGTTACCAGCTCCAATGTCAACCTGCCGTTTATCACCGCAGACACCACCGGCCCGAAGCACCTGGATATTACCATCACCCGTGCACAGTTTGACGCGCTGACTTCTGATTTGGTAGAAAAGACCATGGAACCGACCCGTAACGCACTGCGTGACGCCAACCTGTCCCCCAGCGACATCGACAAGGTGTTGTTGGTCGGCGGATCTTCCAGAATCCCGGCCGTTCAGGAGGCAGTTCAGAAGTTTATCGGCAAGGAGCCGCATAAGGGCATTAACCCGGACGAGTGCGTTGCAATCGGCGCATCGATCCAGGCCGGCGTATTGGCCGGTGACGTTGAGGATTTGGTATTGCTTGACGTTACGCCTCTTTCTTTGGGTATTGAGACCATGGGCGGCGTATTTACCAAACTGATCGAGCGGAACACGACCATCCCGACCAACAAGAGTCAGGTATTCTCTACCGCCGCAGACGGTCAGACCAGTGTTGAGGTTCACGTGCTGCAGGGTGAACGTGAGATGGCAGCCTATAACAAGACCTTAGGCCGCTTCAGCCTGAACAACATTCCGCCGGCACCCCGCGGCGTACCGCAGATTCAGGTTTCCTTTGACATCGATGCAAACGGTATCGTAAAGGTAACCGCAAAGGATTTGGGCACCGGCCAGCAGCAGGATATCACGATTACTTCTTCCACCAACCTCTCGGATGACGATATTGAAAAGGCCGTCAAAGAGGCTGAGCAGTTCGCCGCTGAGGATAAAAAGCGGAAAGAAGAAGTTGATGTTCGCAACAATGCAGACAATATGGTTTATCAGACCGAAAAGACCTTAGGCGAAATCGGTGACAAGATTGACGCAGCAGAAAAGTCTGCCATCCAGGCAGAGGTTGATAAGCTCAAAGAGTTGCTGAAGGCGTCTCCGATTGACGTAGAGGCCGTAAAGGCACAGACCGAGGCGGTTTCTCAAAAATTCTATGCCGTATCGGAAAAGCTCTACGCCGCAGCACAACAGGCACAGCAAGCGCAGCAGGCACAGGGCGGTGCGGCTCCCGGCGGCAACGCAGGCGGCGCACAGCAGCAGGGCGGCGACAATGTGGTAGATGCCGAGTACACCGAGGTTGACGACAACAAATAAACAGTTCCATGCATCAAGCCGATGCCGAAGATATCCGATCGGCATCGGTGAAAGGGCGGGCAGCTTTTGTCCGCCCATTTTCAAATAGAATGAGGTTATTGTTATGGCAGATAAAAGAGATTATTATGAGGTTCTCGGCGTTGAAAAAAACGCATCGGCAGACGAGATCAAAAAGGCCTACCGAAAGCTTGCAAAAAAATATCACCCGGACTTAAATCCGAACGATAAGGAAGGCGCCGAAAAAAAGTTTAAAGAAGCCTCTGAGGCCTACGAGGTGCTGAGCGACCCGGAAAAGAAGCAAAAGTATGACCAGTTCGGTCACTCCGCCTTTGATCCCGCCGCCGGCGGCTACGGCGGCAGTTATGGCGGCGGCTTTGACGGATTTGATGTGGGCGACATCTTCAACAGCTTTTTCGGCGGCGGCTTTGGCGGTCAGCGCGCCAACCCGAACGCGCCGCAGCGCGGCAGAGACATCAGCTACAACGTGGATCTAACCTTTGAGGAAGCATGCTTCGGCGTGGAAAAGGACGTCACCGTCAACCATTTGGAACGGTGTACGGATTGCGGCGGCAGCGGTGCAGCGGCCGGCACCAAACCGGAAACCTGTCCGACCTGTCACGGCACCGGCCAGGTACGTTCGGTGCAGCGGACTGCCTTTGGCAGTTTTCAAAGTGTCCGTCCCTGTGATTCCTGCGGCGGCCGCGGCACCATCATTAAAACGCCCTGCTCCGCCTGCCACGGCGAGGGCAGCGTAAGAAAGCCCAAAAAGGTACGGGTAAAGATTCCGGCCGGGATTGATGACGGTCAGCAGGTTTATGTTCGCGGCGAGGGCGATGCCGGCAGCAAGGGCGGTCCCAGCGGCGACCTGATTTTAAATATTCGGGTACGGCACCATAAACTGTTTGTCCGCCAGGGATATGATATCCTTTGTGACTATCCCATCTCCTTTGTCCAGGCGGCGCTGGGCGCCGAGGTACAGGTTCCCACTGTAGACGGCAAAGTCTCTTACCACATTCCGGAGGGAACACAGCCGAACACGGTATTCCGTCTGCGCGGCAAGGGCGTGCCGAAACTCAACTCCAGCCAGCGCGGCGATCAGTACGTCACCATCAAGGTGGAAATCCCGAAAGGCCTGAACGAAAAGCAGAAAGACCTGCTCCGCCATTTTGACGAAAACGTTGACGCCTCCAAATACAAGCAGAGCAAAAACTTTTTTGAAAAAATGCGCGAAATCTTTAAATAAACCAAAAAACATACGCAAAACGCCGGCGGAATCGTTCGGCGTTTTCGCCGTGTTAGCGATCCGATCCCGATTTTAAGCGTTCGGATTACAAATATCAGGTTCGGCACACGGGGGACGAAAGGGAATCATTAAAACACCGATTTTGAAAGGCCGATTGCCGCTTTCGTCTATCAATAGAAACGAAAGGATGATACCATGGATTGGATTAAAGTTCGTATTACCACAACGGCGGCCGGGATTGACCCGGTCAGCGGCAGACTGCTGGAGCTTGGCATCAGCGGAATCGAGATTGCCGACAAAGACGATTTTAAAGAATTTTTGGAGCAAAACCGCCAATATTGGGACTATGTTGACGAAGAATTAGAACGTCTGAAAGACGCAGACACCGTCATCACCCTTTATCTTTCCGACGGCATGACCGGCCTGGAGCAGCTTGCCGCCATCCGCAGCAGCATGCAGGAATTAAAGCAGATGGATGAGGCCGGTCAGTACGGTACACTCTCTATTACCACCGACAAGGTCAAAGACGAAGATTGGTCGGAGATATGGAAACAATACTTCCATCCGATTCCCGTCGGAGAAAAAATTCTGATTCAGCCGGCATGGGAAACGGCGGAAAACGCCGAGGACAAGGTGGTCTTTACCGTAAATCCGGGCATGAGTTTCGGAACAGGATCGCACCCCAGCACCCGCTTTTGTATCGAAGAAATTGAAAAGCACCTTACAAAGGGCGACACCGTTTTAGACCTTGGCTGCGGCTCCGGCATTTTGTCCATCATCGCGCTTCTGCTCGGTGCAAAGTCCGCCACCGCGATCGACATTGACCCCAACGCCGTTGACGTTGCCTACCGCAATCTAAAGCTCAACCGCCTGACCGACGAGAATTACCACGTGATGGCCGGCGATATTCTGACCGATCCCAAATTGCAGGAACAGCTCGGCACTTATGATATTGTCATTGCAAACATTGTTGCCGATGTCATCATCGGCCTTTCCGGCTTTGTCAAAAAGTTTATGAAAAAGGATGGAACCTTTATCTGCTCCGGCATTATTTTAGAACGCCTGGACGAGGTCACCGCCGCGCTGGAAAAAGCCGGTCTTTCGATTGCGTGCATCCGCAGGGATGACGACTGGGCAGCCATCACCTGCCGCCCGGCATAAAATAGCGCTTGCAATATGCCGCGCTTTGTGATATGATAGGTGCGTTGTTTTGACAAATCCGTGCGCCTAAGAGAGGAGCGTTTTGTATGCGCCGTTTTTTTACAGAACCATCGAACATCAACGGCGATACCGCCGTCATTTTAGAGGATGCCGCGCACATTACACGGGTGCTGCGGCTAAAGCTCGGCGACCGTGTGCTGCTCTTTGACGGCACCGGCTACGAATACACCGCCGCACTGACCGCTCTTGACGCCAAGGAATGTACCGCGCACATCATCGAAAAACGGTTTTCCCTTCAGGAGCCAAAGCTTAAGATTACGATTTTTCAAGGGATTCCCAAATCCGGAAAGATGGAATCCATCATTCAAAAATCGGTGGAACTCGGCGTGTATGCCATTGTCCCGACCGCCATGCAGCGCTGCGTTGCAAAGCTGGACAATGAAAAAAAGGAGCTTGAAAAGCAAAAACGCTGGAATAAAGTCTCCAAAGAGGCCGCCAAGCAATGCGGCCGCGGTCTGGTACCGCACGTTGCAAAGTCCATGTCGTTCAAAGAGGCGCTCGGCGCCCTGCGCGGCTTTGACCTCGCGCTGATGCCGTATGAGGAACTGGGGCATAGCGGCGACCGCTCTTTAAAGCGTGTGCTGCAAAGCGCCTCTCCCGTACACGTTGGTGTACTGATCGGCCCGGAGGGCGGTTTTTCCGATGAAGAGGCGGCGCTTGCCAAGGAGGCCGGACTTTGCATGATCGGTCTCGGCCGCCGCATTTTGCGCACAGAAACGGTGGCGTCTGCAATCATTTCTATGATGATGTATGAATATGATGAGATATAGAGAAAGGATGATACCGATGAAAAAGAAGAACCATCAAAAACCAACCCGTACGCAGGGCATGTCCCGGCGTGAACAAAACGACCGTCTGGCCAACTGGTATATGATTAACCTGGGCTGGAGCCTGCTTGCCATTTTTGTGCTGCTCGGCATTCGTCAGGGCTACCGCAGCAGTTCCACCATTTTGTATATGCAGGGTGCTATGTGGGTTTTCACGGCCGTATTTGCCGTGTGCGCCGTGGTACTGTTTTCCCTTGCAAAGGCCGGCGTTTTTCAAAATGCGCTGCGTGCCCGTCACTATGGCTATTTTATGATTGCCTGCACCGGCGTGGGGCTTTGGCTTGCTCTGTTTAACAAGTTGCGCCCGATCATGGAGCTGTGCGCGCAAAAGCTCTTCTCCAATCCCGCGCTTACGGTTTCCTCTTACTGGAATATCCGTATCCCGATGATCGGCATTGCGATTTACCTGATCGTCGGATTCATCTACCTTGTCGTAAAAAGTGTAAAAAAACTGTAATCTATCCGCCTTGCAAACAACCGGCGTCTGTATTATAATAAAGAAAGCTGAGGAGGGGTCGCGTGCCGCATGATATCGCAAATGCAGTCTCTATCTTTCTTCAAATTACCGTGTTTCTGGTTGGCGTCTACTACCTCGCCATCGGATTCTTTTCCCTTTTTTCACCGCCCGTGAAGAAGGGAAACGGCGACTGCACCCGATTTGCCGTTGTGATTCCGGCACATAACGAGGCCGGCGTCCTCGGTGATTTGCTGCGCAGCCTAAAAGCGCAGGACTACCCGGCATCGCATCTTCACGTGTTTGTGGCAGCGGATCGCTGCACAGACCGTACCGAACAGATTGCCGCAGCGCATGGCGCGAATGTTCTGGCCATCCAAAATTCCGACAAGGCCGGCAAGGGCTTTGTGTTAGCAAGCGCCCTGTCTTTGCTGCATGCCGCAAATGAGCATTATGACGCCTTTGCGGTTCTTGATGCAGACAACATTGCAGACCCCCGCTTTTTTGCGGAACTGAATGAGGCACTGCAAAGCGGTGCGTCTGCCGTGCAAGGCTATATTGATACCAAAAATCCGAACGATAGCTGGATTTCGCATTCCTACGCATTATGGTACTGGATCAGCAACCGTATGCTGCAGATGGGTTATCACCGTCTCGGCCTCGGCTGCAGTCTGGGCGGTACCGGCTTTGCACTGTCACGCAAGCTTTTGGATGAAATCCCCTGGCAGACGCATACCCTGGCTGAGGACGCGGAGTACACCGCGCAGCTGACGCTTGGCGGAAAAAAGATCTGCTATTTGCCGCAGGCCGTGGTCTATGACGAAAAGCCAACCTCGTTTTCCGTCTCACTGCGTCAGCGCATGCGCTGGGCACAGGGAATCACGCAGGTACAGCGCGACTACGGCGGCAAGATGCTGCGCTGCGGACGGTTCGGCGGTTTTCTCCGTTTTTGGAGCAACCTTTTGATGCCGCTCTGTTCTCTTCTGCTCCTTTTGCTCGACGCCGCCGCAATCCGTCAGCTATGGCATGGGAAAGCAGCCGCACCCGTATCATTCTGGGCGCAGCCATTGCCCTTTTTGCTGCTGAATTTTTACCTGCTCGGTATGTTATTCTGCATCCTTTTGGGGCTGGTTCGCGACCGAAAATGGAACGCAAAAACGCTCTTGCATATACCCGGTCTTTTTGCCTATCTGATCAGCTGGATACCGACCGGCATCTTTGGCGCGCTTCGCCACACCGAAAAGGAGTGGTATCACACGGCGCACAAATCAAAGTAGCACAAAAAGAATGATAAAACGTCTCTTATGACTCTACCCTGCCGATAAGAGACGGTCAATGATTTGCCGACGCAGGGCGGCGGAATGGAGACCAATTTATGTGTGGAATTGTAGGTTATGTTGGAAGTAAGCAGGCAGCACCGATTCTATTAGACGGTCTTAGCAAGCTGGAATACCGCGGTTATGACTCCGCCGGGGTCGCCGTAATGACGCCGGACGGCATCGATGTCAAAAAATCCAAGGGCAGACTGGCGATCCTCTCCGAGAAGATCGACGGCGGAAAGTCCATGATCGGCACGGTCGGCATCGGCCATACACGCTGGGCAACCCACGGCGAACCGTCCGATACCAATTCGCATCCGCATCTGAGTAATTCCGGCCGATTCGCGGTGGTGCATAACGGCATTATCGAAAACTATATTCGTCTGCGCGAATTTCTCATCCAAAAGGGCTTTTCCTTTATTTCGGAAACCGATACCGAGGTCATTGCGCACCTGGTTGAATATTATTATGACGGTGACATCATCGACACCGTCACCAAGGTCATTCAAAAGGTCGAAGGCTCCTATGCGCTCGGCATTCTCTGTGCCGACATGCCCGACACCTTTGTCGCTGTCCGCAAGGAAAGTCCGCTGATTGTCGGCCTCGGCGAGGGAGAAAACTTTATTGCCTCTGACATTCCGGCCATTTTGTCCCATACCCGCAACGTCTATTTCCTGGAAAATAACGAGATTGTCCTGCTTGGCGCCGACGCGGTTAAAATCTATAACACCGACCGTGAGGCAGTCCATAAGGAAGTTTTCAAGGTAAACTGGGACATCTCCGCTGCGGAAAAAGGCGGCTATGAGCATTTTATGTTCAAAGAAATTATGGAACAGCCGAGAGCGCTGCGCGACACCATCAGCCCCCGTATCAAAGACGGGCGCATCGTGTTAGACGATATTTCACTTACCGCCGACTATCTGCGCACGGTCAACCGTATCTATATTGTTGCCTGCGGCAGCGCCTATCATGTCGGCGTAGTCGGAAAGTATGTCATCGAGCAGATGCTGCGGATTCCGGTGGAAGCCTCCATTGCATCGGAATTTCGTTATATGAACCCGATTGTGGACGAACATTCTCTGGTGATTGTCATCAGCCAGTCCGGTGAAACCGCCGACACCATCGCCGCCATGCGCGAGGCTAAAAAACTCGGCGCACGCACCTTTGCAATTGTCAACGCGGTGGGCAGCGCCATTGCCCGTGAGGCCGATGACGTCCTCTATACCTGGGCAGGACCGGAAATCGCCGTGGCAACCACCAAGGCGTACAGCACGCAGCTGACCGCCATCTACCTGCTTTCGCTCTACATTGCACAGGAGCGCAAGCTTCTCACAGACGGCAAGATGGCCTCCTATTTAAAGGATCTGGAGACCCTGCCGGAGCGCGTTGAGGCAATTCTTGACAACAAGGGCGAAATCCAGTACACTGCCTCTCTGCACTACAACAGCAAGAGCATCTTCTTCTTAGGCCGTACCCTGGATTATGCGGTCGCTTTAGAGGGTTCCTTAAAGCTGAAGGAAATTTCCTATATTCATTCCGAGGCCTATGCAGCCGGCGAATTAAAGCACGGCACCATTGCCCTGATCGAAAAGGGAACGGTCGTGGTTGCCCTTTGCGGCGTAGACGCCCTGTATGATAAGATGCTCAGCAACATCAAAGAGGTCAAAGCACGCGGCGCCGTTGTGATTGCCATCGCCAAAGAGGGACATACCGAGATCGCCAAAGAGGCGGATCACGTGATTTATGTTCCGGACTGCGGCTCTCTTACCGCTCCGTCCGAAATGGTCATTCCGCTGCAGTTGTTCGCTTATTATGTTGCCTCCTTAAAGGGCTTAGATATCGACAAACCCCGTAACCTTGCAAAATCCGTTACGGTGGAATAACCGAAACAGCAAAAGGATTGCCATGGCGAAAGCCGTGGCAATCCTTTTTTACACTCTTTTTTATGATATCCTCTTCTATCCCTTCTTGCTAAACTGCCGCTGCAAACGCTTGCGGCAAAAACTCTCCCGTTCCTTGGAGCAAAGCACCACAACATAATCCCCCGTCTGCATTTTGGTGTCGCCGTGCGGAATGATTTCCTCTCCGCCGCGGGTGACGCTGACCAAGAGACAGCGATCCGGCCACTTTAATTCGCCGATTCTCTTTTGGTCGGCGGTGCAGCCTGTTTCAACCGCAAAATTCAAAAGGACACGTTCTGTTTCCGCTTGTTCCTCCGTTGCACTCGGCGCCATCTTTCTCATATTGGCAAGCAGGGATTCATAAATCGGCTTTGCCCCCATCAGATCCGCCATCAGGTAGGCGCAGACCGCAACCAAAGACACGGTCAGCATCTGGGTCAGCGAACCCGACATTTCCACGATCAAAACAATCCCGGTCACCGGTGCGCGCACAATCGCCGTAAACATACCCACCATGCCCAAAAACACAAAGTTGATAAAATATTCTTCATCAAGACCAATCATTTTTGCAAAAATGCTGCCTGCCAGTGCGCCCAGCACCAATAACGGGAAGAAAATTCCTCCCGGTGCACCGCTGCCGAACGAAATCATCGAAAAAACAAACTTTGCGGCAAGCAATAACGCCATCGTTCCCAGTGCGAGCTTGTGGGCAAGCAGGGCTTCTACCACGCCGTGTCCGCCGCCGGTAATCTCCGGCAGGCAAAACCCAAAAAGCCCGGCAAACAGGAACGGAATCACCATCACATAGGGACGTTTTAAAAACGTAATCTTTCGATAAGCTTGCTGCGCGGCGAGCAGCGTGTTGTTATAGATCCAACCGCAAACGCCCAGCAAAATCCCCAAAAGCGGCAGATACAGATAATAGCGGAGCGGCAGAGGACTGAGTACATGGCTGCCGAACACCGAATCCATCCCAAAAAACAGTTTGCTGACGACATCTGCCGTAACCGCCGAGGACAGCGCCGACAAAAGCACGCTGACCGAAAAATTTTTATGAACCTCCTCCAGGGAAAAGAGCATCCCGGCCAGCGGCGCATTAAACGCCGCAGCCAGCCCGGCACTGGCACCGCAGGTTAAAAGATACCGCTTTTCGGTCTCGTCACGTCCAAGTCCCTTGGCAACGCCTTCACCGGCCGCCGCGCCCAACTGAATCGAAGGCCCCTCTCTGCCAAGCGACAGCCCGGCGCCGATCGCCAATGCGCCGCCGACGATCTTTCCCAAAATGATCCGCCACCACGAAACCTGAAAGAACCCTAAAATCTGTCCCTCGACCTGCGGAATACCGCTGCCCTTAATCATGGGTTCCTTCTCTGTAAGGTATCCCACAAAAATTCCGATCAAAATCAGCAGGGCAAACACCGTGACAACCGTCCACGCATGTGCTTTTGCGGCCGCATAAACCATTTTGGAAAACTGCTCCGCACGGCTGAGCAAAAGCCGGTAAAGCGAGACAATCACACCGGCAGCAATGCCGACCAAAATTCCCTGCCACACCAGCCGATACTTTAAATTTTTAACCAGCCGCAAAACATGGTACTCTTTTTCTTGTTTCATACCGTATCTCACCCGTAAAATGACCGGCTGCACACCCAGCCGGTCATAAATTTTTATATGATCCTATTTTAAAACGCGCTTTACATCATAGTGCCGCACCGTATCGACCAAATAGGCACCGGCCGAAAAGGCCATGGCCGCAATCATAATCACCAACAGAACCGTAGACCATACATGCGGCATATCACGCCACAAAATCATCAAAAAGACAATCGCATAAAAGATCACCGTTGCCGCCTTGCCGTACCAGTTGGAATGCACCACAATCTTTTTCAGATACAAAATGCCGCCGATAACGATCATGCTGACCTCTTTCAAAAGTACAACCAAAATGATCCAATAGGGAACAATCCTGGCAATGGCAAGCGAGACAATCACCGCAATCTGCATCAGCTTGTCCACAAACGGATCATAAATCTTGCCAAAGTTTGTTACCATGTTAAAATGTCTGGCGATATACCCGTCTACCACATCCGTCACGCCGGACAGTACAAAAATTGCTGCCGCACCCGGCAAATTTTGCGCGCCAAGCACAAGGTACACAAAAATCGGTACCAAAAGCAATCTGGCGGTCGTCAGAATATTCGGTATCATAATTCTCCCTCCTGCAGCGATAAAAGCAGCTGATAAATCGCAGGCTCTTTCTTTTTGAGATTGATGGGTTTCATCTCCGGCGTTGTAAAACCGTGGGTCGTGCTGCCGGACGCCAGCAACGCTTCGTCAGAGACGCGGATGACCCGGTAGTCAAACTTGCATTTTGCAGCGCCCAGCTCTTTGAGGCAGACCTCAATCCAGACTTCGTCTCCATACCTTGCGCCGCAGTAAAAACGGCAGTAACAATCCACCAGCGGCAGCCAGACGCCCTTTTTTTCGATTTCGTCATAGGACATGCCCGACGTTTTAAAAAACTCCGTCCTTCCAACCTCAAACCAGGGAAAATACCTGGAATGATGCACCACACCCATCCGATCTGTTTCGCAGTAACGAACTTGCAGCTTGGTTCGGAACATACCGATTTTCACAACCTTTCTGCCCCGGCGGCGATCCGCCAAGGCAACGCGGCATGGCCGCTATATAATCTTTGCAACGCCGCTGTATACCCTTCCGCGTACGCCGTCAATGGTAATCGTTGTGCCGTTCTTTAAAATATTGGTCGCCCCGGTTGCGCCGCATATCACCGGAATATCCAGCGTCATGCCAACCACGGCGGCGTGGGAGCTGAGTCCCGGCTTTTCGGTGATAATGGCAGAGGCCTTGCGCAAAATCGAAATGATGTCATTGCTGGTCTCCGGGATTACCAGAATATCGCCGGCCTCAAAATTATTTAAAGCCTCGGCCGTATTCTGCGCCACACAAACCTTACCGCAGACCGCTTTGCCGGAACTGCTGGTACCGCTGAGCAGGATATCGCCCACCAGCTGCACCTTTAAAATATTGGTCGTGCCGCTGATTCCCACCGAGGTGCCGCCGGTGATTACCACAACGTCACCCTTTTCAATGAGCGAGGTCTGCTTGACCGCCTGATCCACCACATGGTCAAATAATGCGTCCGAAGTCTTTTTCATCTCCGTATGAATCGGCGTAACCCCCCAGGAAAGCGCCAGCTGACGGTATACCTGGTCGCTCATGCAGCCGGCAATGATCGGGCACTTGGGGCGAAACCCCGAAAGCACGCGCGGTGTAAAGCCCGACTTGCTGACCGTGATAATGGCAGCCGCACCCAGATCGTGCGCGGTCGTACACGCCGAATGGCAGATGGCGTTGGTAACGTCCATACCGCCCATTAAGTGTCTGCCCTCAAAGCGCTTGATATAGTTGATATCCTCTTCCGCCTTGACGCAGATCTGCGCCATTGTTTTCAGCGCTTTAACCGGGTATTCGCCCACTGCCGTCTCGCCGGAGAGCATCACGGCCGAGGTGCCGTCATAGACCGCATTGGCAACATCCGAGGTCTCCGCACGGGTCGGCCGCGGATTGTGCGTCATCGACTCTAACATCTGGGTCGCCGTAATGACGCGTCTTCCGCTGCGATAGCATTTTTCGATCAATTCCTTCTGCACCGAGGGCAGCTCCTCAAACGGGATCTCAACCCCCATATCGCCGCGCGCCACCATAATCCCCTCACAGGTTTTGATGATGTGGTCCGCATTGTTAACGCCCTGGCGGTTTTCAATCTTGGCAATGACCTGAATCGTCTCCGCGCCGCACTGTTCCAACACCCTTTTAATCTCCAAAACATCGTAGGCACTGCGCACAAAGGAGGCTGCAATAAAGTCAACGCCCTGCTCCACACCGAACTTGATATCGGCGACATCCTTTTCGCTCATATAGTCCATGGTGAGATTGACATCGGGTACGTTGATGCTTTTATGGTTGCTGACCGGGCCGCCGTTTAACACTTCACAAATCACGTCGCCGCCCTTAATCTGGGTCACAGCCATCTCAATCAGGCCGTCGTCGATCAAGATACGGGTGCCCTTTTCGACATCTCTGGAAAGACCCGGATAGGTGATGTGGGTCATCTCCTGCGTGCCGAGCATCTCTTTTGGCGTCAAGGTAAATTTTTGTCCCTTTTCCAAAATGATTTTTCCGTTTTCAAAATCGCCGGTTCGGATTTCAGGTCCCTTGGTATCCAAAAGCAGCGCAATCGGAAGCCCCAATTCATCTCGCAATGCCTTTACGGCGTCAATCCGCCGCTTATGCTCCTCATAGCTGCCGTGTGAAAAATTAAGCCGTGCCGTGTTCATACCGGCCAGCATCAGCTCCCGCAGAACCTTAGGATCGTCCGTGGCGGGCCCTAAGGTACAGATAATTTTTGTCTTGCGTTTCAAGTAAATCCCCCTCCGCTGCATATGCACTTTTTATTCGCCGCTCTCTACAACACCCATCTTGGTATAAACCTTCGCCTTGCCGCGAATTTTGATCGCCGTCGTAACCTCTGTAAATTCCGCAATAAACACCTCGCCGCGATCCAGTTTTTCCGTATGATGAAACTTGGTATCCCGGCCGCTTGTCAGGCCGATGACGGTCACGCCGTCCTCCAGTGCCGCAACGGTAATATACTCTCCCGATCCTGTTTTATTCTCCACTGCTACTCTTCCTCCTGTTCTTTATGCGGCCGACTTTCGCCGCCTGTCATCTTGCTTTTGATTATAATATATTTCGGTAAATAAAGTCAAGGTAAAAATGGTACAGTTTTTGTCAAGTTTATATATTGAAATTTGTTTTTTCCTGTGCTATACTGTTAAAAAGCAAAAAAATGTATGAAAATGAGGAAAGAAGGTTAATCAAGGTGGAAATTCGTATTGAAAAAACAACAACACCCAAACAAAAACCCACCATGGACAATCTGCCCTTTGGTGAGATTTTTTCCGATCACATGTTTGTGATGGACTATGCTGAGGATAAGGGCTGGTATGACCCCCGCATCGTGCCTTACGGCCCGATCCAATTAGACCCTTCCGCCATGGTATTTCACTACGCACAGGAGATTTTTGAGGGGCTTAAGGCCTATAAATCCAAGGAAGGCCATGTCCGCCTCTTCCGTCCGTATAAAAATTTTGAACGTATGAATCTTTCGGCAGACCGTCTTGCCATTCCAGCGCTTGACGTTGATCTGTGCGTGGAGGCGCTCAAAAAGCTGGTTGCACTGGATCAGGACTGGATCCCGGAGCAGGAGGGCGCGTCGCTTTACATCCGCCCCTTTATCATCGCCACCGATGAGTCCCTGGGCGTCAGACCGTCTCACACCTACAAGTTTTTCATCATCTGCTCTCCCAGCGGTCTTTACTACCCGGAAGGTCTTGATCCCGTTAAAATTTATGTAGAGGATCATTATGTCCGCACCGTCCGCGGCGCAACCGGCTTTACCAAGACCGGCGGCAACTACGCAAGCAGCATCAAGGCACAGGTCATCGCCCATGACCGCGGCTATTCTCAGGTACTTTGGCTCGACGGTGTAGAACAGAAATATGTGGAAGAAGTCGGCTCGATGAACATCTTCTTTAAAATCGGCGGCGAGGTTGTCACCCCGATGTTAAACGGCAGTATTTTGGGCGGCATCACCCGTATGTCCAGCATCGAACTGCTTAAAAAATGGGGGATTCCCGTTTCCGAGCGACGCATCTCCATCCAGGAAATCTATGACGCATACCAAGACGGCAAACTGGAAGAATGTTTTGGTACCGGCACCGCGGCAATCATCTCTCCGGTCGGCGAGCTGCGCTGGGAAGACCATGTGATGAAGATTAACAACAACCAAATCGGTGAGGTAACCCAGCGTATCTTTGATACCATCACCGGCATTCAGAACGGCACTCTGCCCGATGACCTTAACTGGGTTGTTACGGTTGAATAATTCATCCGATCATCCTACGAATTGACGGTTTTATCACGAAGCCCCCTGTTCGGTCGGAACAGGGGGCTTCGTTGCTGTATTTCGTGTTTTTAATTTAAAGAACTGGCGGATTCATCTTTTTTAAATTGCCGCATCATCATTTCATGCATCGTCATCATCAAGACCAGAATCACGGCGATAAAAACCGGGAACAGGGCAATGGTTATGTGGTTGGCAATCAGCCCGAAAAACGGCGGCATCAGACAGGTTCCTAACATTCTTTTGGATTGGCAAGTTTTTTATGATGCGTGATTGGTTTCCGAAAATCTCCGCAAAATCGCCGCAATTTCCGCCCTGGTCGCATGGTCGCCGGGCGCGAGCATGGTCTCGGTTTTTCCATTTATCATTCCCGATCCGACCGCGTACTGCATTGAAGGTATCGCATACTCCGAGATGCGCTCCGCATCCTCATAGGACAGAAGATTGGTGTCCTCGCCCACTGACACATCATATCCCTTAACCTTTGCAAGGCGGTGCATCATGGCCGCAATCTGTTCTCTTTGAATCCGCTGGTCGGGCGCGAACTCGGTTTCGGAAACACCGTTTACAATCCCGTTTTGTACTGCCCACAGGACCGCCTTTTCGTAGTATGCGTCCGCCGGGACATCCGCAAACGGAACGCTTCCGTCAACTTGCGGCTCTCCCTCCGCACGGTAGAGAACGGCCGCAAACATCGCACGGGTCGTGGGTTCATTCGGTGCAAAGGTTGTCGTTTCGGTTCCCCGGAACCATCCGTTTTTCACTGCATATGCCACATCCCGATAGAACCAGTCTCCCTCCCGGACATCCTCAAACGGGTTTTCCCAAGCCTCGGCATCGGGCTCGTTTTCTGTCCACCTTGCGTAGAGCGTAAAGCTCTTTTTGACCTTATCCGCAAAATCGTAAGGCACCGAGAATTGCTTATCAAGATACCAGCCCTCAAACGTATACCCGTCTTTTACGGGATCCTCCGGTCTTTCGACAGAAAGTCCCGATTGCACCCTTTGGCTTTTTACCTCGCTGCCGCCGTTTGTCCGGAACGAAACCGTATAATATGCGATGCCGCCGCCGGACGAGCCGCCGGATGCAGAAGATTTTTTGGTTAATCCGGCAATCGCATCGGACACAGCCGTTGCCGCGCGGTCAATGTCGTTTTGGGTGATACCCTCGGTTTCTTTTATCTGCTCCGCACTTTGGATCGCATCTTGCAGCGCGTTCCAGCTATCCTCCGTGTAGCCCCGGTTTTCCAGCCGCTTTGCCTCCGCAATTGCCGCGTCCAGCGCCGTATAAACCAGCATGCGATCCACCGTATCAACCACAACGCCGTCGTACAAAAATTCGTTGCCGCCAAGCGCAAATCCGGCGCGTACAAGGGTCTTGCCGGCAAGGGCGGCCGTAACCGTTGCCCCATCCAGCTTTGCCGATACACCGCCGATCACCGCCAGTGAGGTTGCCGAAAGATCCGTGATATCCACGCTGTCGCCGCTCTCCAATGTGCCGAGCACCCTAAGTTTTGCACTTTCTCCTTCGGCCAGTGTAAGCGTTCCGTCAGCGATGGGTTTATCATCGCTCATGATCTGAACAGAAACAATGTCAGAAACATTCTTGTTGATTAAAACCACATTTTTCACCGTCTCATTGCCGGCCGCATCCTTTGCCAAAACCTCCAGATTCATCTTTGCGGTATTCTTTGCCGCTCCAAGCGGCAGCGTCGCCTTTAGCATCCCTTCTGCAAAGATATCCGCCTCTGTCGGTGAAACAGACTCGCCGTTGATACGAAAACGGTATTCCGCCTCCCTTTCCGCCGTCGCCGTTACGGTGATACTGTCCCCGTCAAAACGGTCGCCGTTCTTCGGCGCGGAAAGCATTACAACAGATGCTGTGGTGTCCACACTGACAATCTCCTGCACAATGGCGTGATCGCCTTCTTCATCCTTTGCATAAAATTCAATCGTATGTTCTCCGTCCGAAAGAGCAACATCCTGTGAAATCGTTTGCGCCGCATCCTTGTACGAATACCATGCCCCGTCATCGGTTTTTGCATCGATGTACAGCTCGCCGCAAACAGGAACATCAGCGTGCAGCAAAATTGCGCCTTTTTCCTGCTCATATCGGATGGAAACATCGGGTCTTGTAGACGCTTTCAGCGTCACACCCGGTGAGGTCTGATATGCGCCGCAGTGATAGACCTCATTTCCCTCTGCATCCTTTTCCAGATTGCAAAGTCTGACCTTTGCCACATATTCCTTTTGCGGTGTATAGCCCACCGGCACAGTCTTTCCCTTCGGGTTGCCGTCACCGTCCAAAATCGGATTTCCGCTTTCATCGGTTGCAGGGATCGGGTTTCCCTGATCGTCCAGGAGCGGCATTTCATACCGTCCGCCAACAATGATTTCTTCTCCCTTGGCAAAGTACAGTCCGGTATCGGCAAGCGCACCGTCCTCATACACCTCGACAAGATAGCCGTCAAACTTTTCTTCACCGGTATCGACTGTAATTTTCAGTTTATCATCGCCGCAGTTTTCCATACCGACGCGCTCGATCGTGCCGGGCGCACGGCGGTTTAGCACCGTAACCGTCCCCGCGTCATAGCTATCGTAGCAGATGTTTTCATCACTCAGCGTCAGAGAAACCTTGTATGTGCCGCTTGCCAATTGCTCCGGAATCGGAAGAACCGCCGTTTTTTCATTGGCTAAGATTTCGCGGTCGTTGAGTACAATACCGTTTTCGGCATCGCCATCTGAAACAGATACAATGATTTTTGCACGATCGCTCAGATTTTCACCATTCCAGTTCACCATCAGGCCGTTTTCTCCCATCTGTGCCCGGTGTTCCGTCAGCGTACCGATTGGGTTCACCCTTACGGCGCTGATATCATAGGCGTTTTGATCAGAAAACGCAATCTGCATCCCTTGATTCGTATCTGATTTCGGGACGGCAATATAGGCCGCATTGCCGGAAACATTGATATTGGCGTTTTTCAGCGCCTCTTTCTTCTCCGCATCGGTCGCATTGCCGCCGGGCGCCGTATAATACCGCAGCGCATATGCGTTGCCTCCCTGCTTTACCGTCATTACCCTTTCAAGGTCGGTCTGTGTAAGCGCCGCACCGTCTGCGCGGCTGATCGAGAGAATGTAGTCACAGGCATCTCCAAAGGTAACCAAATGACAGGTGCGTTCATGGTTGGTAAGGATTTGGGTCTGCTTGCCTTGCGCGTCCATCAGCACCACGCCGTCCTGCTCTGCCGACTGCACTCTCGTTGCAAAGTCAGAGACCGCCGTACTGCCGGCACTGTACGAAAGGTTCGCGCCTATGGATGCAAATTGCGTCTCACCGCTTGCCGCATCGGTTCCAAGCTCCATCGGCTTTAACATTTCGCGGTATAATTGTTTGGTTCTCTTTACCCCCTCATCATCTGAGGCAAGATCCGCAAAGGTCTGTATGCCGCTTGGGTTGCCATGGGTAAAGCTGACGCTGCCGCCCCAATAATAGGTAAAACCGACCCGAATCAGGCTGAGCACCTCCACCGAGCCCCACACCTTTTGGCTGCCGCCGCCCAGTTCTGCCGAGGCAAGCTCCATACCGCCGACAATCGGGATGTACTGCGGAAGAGAGAGCGCAACGTTTAACACAAACTGAACAAAGTCCGCAACGTCTTTTCCGGCTGCCGCCGTAATGGTAAAGCTGCCATCCATGATCTGCATAAACTTTACGCCGGCTGATAAATTCAGATTAAAATTGGGGTACCAGCCAACCGCAATCTCTCCGCCCTTTAAAAACTTTGCGTCTTTCAGCATTTTAAGGCTGAGGTCATCAAAGGATATCTTCAGTGACCGCAGCGACAGCTCCAGATCGGCATTGCCGGTCAAAATCTTGGTGATATCAAACTCGACATGCAATAAAACGGTGAGCGGCGGAACACCGTCTTTTCCGTAGATGGTCTCATAAAGCTGATCCAGTCCGCCGCCTCCGCCGGTAACCCAGGCAATGCCCAGGCCGTCAACGTTGACGCCCGGCTCAAAACCGCCCATCGAGAAATACATTTTATCCGGAATCGGCGCACCCGACGGAGAGGATTTTACTACAAGCGCCAGTGCAAGCGCGATGTTCCCGGTTTCAACCGCCGCGTTGACGCCGACCCGATATCCGCCTATGGTGTTAATGCTAAGCTCCCCTTCGATTTTGTTGGGTAAAAACTTGACGATCTGCGGCAGCGCAATATGCGCCTCCATATTGATCCCGATATATCCGGGTCTTTTGCCGCCGTACAGGATATCGCGGATCGCGGCGCCGGCCTCAACCCGTTCTGCCTCATTGTTGGCAGGCGGAACGTCCCGCTCCTTTACCTGGGATCGGAATTCTCCGGCGTCCTCGTCAAATGTCAGGCCAAAGGTATAGCCGTCGCCCGCATCCTCGTGTTCGACTTCATCAAACGCCGTCGTCCATCTTGCGCCGGCAGCAGTATTCTGCCGCACGGCCGCCGCACCGCCCGGCGTCATAAACCCAAGATCCAAGCTTCCGCCAAATGACATGATGTCGGACATCGTTTGATCATCATTTTGGATTTTACCAAGAACGCCGTACTTCATATCAATCAAAAATCCGCCGACCGTGGTCAGAGTATCAAAAGCATTGTCCCACTTCAGCTCGATAAAATCCTGATTGCCGCTCAGTTCTCCGTTCTCCCGGACAACGCCGCTCTCGTCATACTCCGGAATGATATATTCCGTGCCGCCCTTTAAGCGAAACGCCGCCGTACCGTTGCGTACGGTTGTATTGGCACCGACCGTTGTGATCTTTCCGTCCATCAGCACCTCGACCGTGCCGTCCTCTTTCTCTTCAACCGTCAGATCGTCGCCGCGATAATTTAAGATGTGGTTGATATTAACATCCTTATCTTTCCCCACCAACCGATAAAATCGGGGGTTTGCACGATCCTTTTGGATATCGCCGCGCAGCGAAAGCAGCAGCTTTTCTTCCGCAATTGCGGCCTTTTCAAACTCTGCCTCGTCCTTATAAGCGACAACCCGATACGTTTCATTCTTGTCGCGCTGCACCGTCACGACGCCGTAACAGGTGTTGTGATACCTGATATCGCCGGACACATGCACCACCATTGCATCGGAGGTAAAATCGGCAGGAACGCCCTCTAACGCCTCTTCTTTCGCGTTATCCTTCCATACAAAGTGCAGCCGATACACGCCGGGCTCCATGTCCGTATCAAGCATAATGCTCACACTGTCCGGATTTTCGCCCTGCCCGTAAATAAGGTGATCCAAAGGCACTTCATAGCTCAGTCCGTTTTCTCCGCGAAGTTCCACTTTATTTAATAGATCGCTCCTGAAAAATTCCATACCGCGGCCCTGTACCGTAAGATAACGGATATCCCGGTTATAGATGATGTCCGGCGCAAGCGCAGAAAGGGTAATCGCCGGGAGCTTTGCGTCTCTTCCCGGAAGTATCATATGATTCTCGACCCCGGCAAGACAATAGTCCTCGGCATAATAGCCAAGTTCGTTGACGCTCTCGTCCATGTCGAAAACCTTGACGGCAAAGGTGCCGAGCTGCGCACGCTCCTTGGGCGTAAACTGAAAATCAAAGTAGGTAACGCGGTTTTCGCCGGGTTTGAAATCCAAAACCTCCGTACAGATCGGATCCGCGTTGTTGTAGGTCACCCAGCTGCCGCTGTCCGTCTGTCTTTGGGTCTCAAATCCCAAAGCATAAACGACCACGGCCAGCTTTTGATACGTCTTGCCGGCATAGAGCGGATTTGTCATATTGACATTGATGCGGACAACGTTGTCCGTCCCCTCCGAACCCCGGTACGCCGTGCGTGCCGCGTCCTTAAATTCCAGCTTTGAGGGCGCTGTTGTGTTTAAAATCACCTTGTTGTCTTTATTCTTCAGGTTCGCCGTCACTCCGTAATAGGTCGAAAAGGATTTTTCCTGTTCCGGCGCAAGGCTCCCCAGATCATAATAGAGTGCCGCCGCACTGTCCGCCGTCTTTTTGTCATTTTTATCATTGGTAAAATGCAGCGTCTCGTCCGGCGTATAGTCAAACACCGTGGATGCGATATTTGCCCAATGCGCAAAGGTCATTTTATACGGCTTTTGCGCGGCAAACACGCTATTTACCCCATAGCCGACAATATTGGACGAATACGGATTATCCCGGACAAAATAGTCAGCCGGCATTCGGATGGTAGGATCCAGGGTCGAATCCCAGGTTTTTTCAGATTCAAAATAGGCGTATCCCTGTCCCAGGTTTTGCTTTGGCACCTCATAGTAGCCATAATCCTTTTCACCGAGCCGGGTATCCATTAACACACGGCTTTTTACGTTTTTGCATTGTTTTTCACCGTGTAGGTAATCATGGCAGTCCCCAGCTGCTCTGAGGCATCGTTATTCACCAGGGTAATTTTTTGTTCTACCGTAAAATCACCGATGCTCCAGGTGCTTTGCACCGCGGTGTTATCCTCAGTGAGCCGGGTATCCACCGCCGAGGACTTTGATCCAAACAATCCGTATTTTTCTCCGAACACGTACTCGTCAGAATCAATCCGAAAAGAGGTAAACGATGTGTCATAATGCTCTCCCCGATGGGTAAGGGCGGCGTTGTCATCGCTTTTTTTCAGGATATCCCCGTCAAGCGTTGCAATCACATATCCTCCGTTTTCCTCGTTGACGATGACCTTGATATACTGATTGGATATGGTAACCGTCCCGGCATCTGTCGGATCGGCAAATACCGCCCCCACCGGCAGCATTGCCGCCATCACGGAAATCATCAGAAGAATCGAAATCATCCGTTTTAACATGATCATCAGCACCCCCGTTTCTTAATTTACGTACACATAAACCAAATACATTCTCCGTCCGCTTTCCTTTGCCAAAACGGTGTAATACCCGTTTTGCAGTGCATCAAAGCCAGCATCCGGCGCAAATCCTTTGGCGTACTTCATCTGTGCCGCCGTTTTATGCCCCTTTGCGTAATAGTATGTTGCACCCTCTGTGCCTTGCAGGCGGATTCTTCCCTTGGCAGCCGTGACCACATCATTTGCATAAACCGGTGTGCCGTTGACGGTAAACCGATACACATCCTTCATCACAGTTACGATATGGCTCTTTTCGGCCGTGTTTCCAAGCCGATCCGCCGCCGTTACCTTAACGGGATAAATCCCCTCTTTTTTAAGGTTCACACCGCTAAGGTCAAGACTTACGGTTACGCCGTCATCAACGCTGCCAAACGCATCGCCGAGCGGCGCATTTGCCCCGGACTGCAAATCCTGTACCGTGATATCCGCTAAAATTTGCCGCTCTGCCTCTTTTTCTTCGGTTCCTGTTTGCAGTGTAACCGCATTGCTTTGAAACCGAATGGACGGCGCCGTTTTATCGATCACCGAGATGTTTGCGGTCACCGTGTTTTCATGTCCCCAGCAATCGGCAGCCGCGATCTGATAAACGCCGTTTTCACTGACCGTCAGATTGTAGTCATAGGTGGTATCGCCCAGCGTAACCGCTTCCTTTTTGACCGCGACAAAAGCACCGCGCGCGGTTTTTGCCGTAACGGTCATCCCCTCTTTGGTTTCATCACCCACCTTTAAAAGGATGCGCACGTCCTTGCTTGTATACATGTTTCCTGCCTTATAGCTGTCATTACCCGAAAGCACGCTGCCCTCTCCGACATAGTCAAGGTTCATCAGGATACGCGGCGCAAGTTCATCCATCGCCGTGATAACCCGATAATCCGTATAGACGTTTCCGGCGCGGTCTGCAAAATTAAATATCTTTTCTCCGTTTTCCAGGATCGAAATCACATGCCGGTTCTGATAACCGTCATTGGGATTTTGCAGCAGCATAACCTCCTCGCCGTCTGCAAAAACATACTCTGCCTTTGTCTCGTTCCGATCTTTATCATACGTGATAAGCGGATAGCCCTCGGCCGGCTTTGGAATATCCCGGTCAATCACGCTGATCGGGCCGTCCTCCGGCCGCCACAGGGAAAACGCATTGCCGCGAAGATCATAAACCGTCAGCTTTGCCAGGCAATTTTGCTTAAATTCCACGGTAAGCGAAGTTCCGCTTATCACCGCCGTCACATAGTCATCGGTCGGTTTCAGCTCTTCCTGACCCTCGCCGTCGCGAAACGCCTTTACCTCCGCGTTTTTCAGCTGCTCGTTAAAGGTGATGTAGAGCTTGATGGAATTGTTGGTCGGCAAAGAGAGCAGTTCCCTGATTTCCTCCTGTGTTTTGGCATCGATCACACTCTGCCACACCTCTTGGGCGATCACCGGCGGTTCCGTATCGATGGTAAGGACGGCAATCGCAACGCGGCCGATGTTCCCGGCCTTGTCAAGCAGGATAAAGCTGCCGGTTCCGTTTTTGTCCAGCTCGGTATAATATCCGTTTTCGTCATGTGCCAGCAAAAACGGCGTTCCGTCATTTTTACTTCCGGTGACATATACGCCGCCGTCCGCCAAATCCGCCGCATCGGTCACAAGATACGCCTTGACGGAATTTTCACTCGGCTGATAGACAACCGTTCCCGTCGGCGCCGTCAGATCCACCGTGTTTGCCGGCAGCGTGACCGGAACGCGCACGGTATTGTTATCGCCCGATCCTATAAGGGTCACGGTGACGGTTCTTTCCTCACCGCTCTCTGCGGCAAATACGACCGTTTTTTCCTTTTCGTATACCGACACTCCATTGGGAAGATCGCCGTCCGCCTGCATCACGGAGGAAACCGCATCGCCGTTTTGATTCAGCGCCTGTACCGAAACAGACACAGCGCGGTTTACCAAACCGAGATTTTGCACGGCGTCCCCTGCTTCAAACCGCCCGATGGTCTGAAAACCGTTGTCGTCCGCCGCCGCGTAAGTGAGACGGTAATTGGCTATTTTAGTATCGGTTCTTTCCGAAAAAACGATATCGGATGCATCGGCCAAATACGCGCCCTCATTGCCGGCCGCATCGCGGAATCGGAAGGTATAGGTTTTCTCATCGGACGCGGCATCAAACGTCACCGCCTGCGGTGCCGCACCGCCGTCCGGCGGCAGCAGCGTTACGCCGTCCTCGTTAAAGCCCTCCACGGTGTATGTTGCGGCATAAACGCGCCGCTCATTGGTTTCTATATCGGTCTCGCTCTCTAAATGCAGACTGACGATTGCCTCCGGCGGAGTCTTATCGATATTGGTAACGGGAAACGCAAAGGTTCGCCTGTTGTCCTGAGCAAGGCTTTCGTTAATCAGCGTATAGCGCAGCGTTCCGTTTTCACGGAATGTAACTTCCATCTCGCCGCCGTCCACCGACAAGCCCTCTGTTTTCGATGTGTCGATTTTCACCCGAACATCACCGGACACCGGCGTCTGCGGCGTAATCTCTTTTCCGTCCGCGGTAAAGATCAGCGTGTGGGAAAACGCGGCACCGAAAACATTTGCCTCGATATCCTGCGTCTGTTCCTCTCCGAACAGATCGGTATATACAACGGACGTAATGCCATCTCTGTAAATCGGGAGGTCTCTATGTGATGCCGCATAGCTGTCCGCCGCGCCGTCCACCTTTACCGGCACGGTAAAGTCCAGTGTCTCGCCGTATCGGTAAACGGGATATCCGTTTGCATTTTTTGCGTTCGTGACCTCCGCTTTCTTACCGTAAATCGGCGCGGTAAACGAATACGGATATTCCGTCTTGTTTCCGGCGGAATCCACAATCACAAGGGTAACCGCAGTGAACGGCACAGACTCCGAATCCTTTCCGTAAATCTCTGCCCGGATTTCTCCCGTTTCCTCATCAAACGTACCGAAAAGCATCCCCGGCACATCCTTAATGTTAAACATCGCGCCGCTCTCTGCGGACCCTACTGTGTTCTCCAAAAGCATATCGGTATAACTTTCATCAAATTTGAGGAACACATTTTTCACCGTCCCGTCCACCTTGGCACTGAGCATAAACTTTCCGTCACCCTCGGTAAAGGTCGGCGCAGTGACAAACCGCGGCGACACACGATCCACATTGGTAATCTCATACGTCAAATAGTCGGCGTTTTCCAGCTCAAAACGCTCGCCGTTAATCAGCATAAAATAGCTTCGGTTTCCGGCATAATCACGGGTATCCGGTGTAAAATAGCCGTTGCTTGTAAAGTGATAGATTCCGTTTTCATCAGGCCATACCCGAACGGTCTCTTTGGTTATATAATCGCCCGTCTCTTCATCGTATACGCCGTGGTACGAGATATCTTCTTCCGGTATTTTTGAAAGATCGTCTTGATCGGTTGCATATCTCCATGCGCCAAGCCACGCATCACCGTTATGCCCTCTCATATAATCAATCAGCGCGCTCTCCGGCGTATCGGTCACGACCGAACCGTCCGCCGCCGTCTGGATATCATAAACCCCATTGACCTTTAGCAAAACTTCATTCGTTTTCCGCTTGGTTTCCGAAAGGGTAATGTCAATCACCGGCTCCGCATTATCGCGGCGCAAAATCATAACATAGAGCGGCGATGCGGTTCCCCGTTCCGGGTGGCAGAACTGATAATACAGTTTTACCTCGCGGATTTCTTTTTCCGGCCCGTAGAGGTATCTTCCGATGTCATAATACTCGGACGCAATCTCGCCGGATTTGCTGAACTTTAATTCCTCCGACAGGTGATTGGGATCGGTACCGATCCGCACGGTAAGCTTTTCCGTATTGTTCGGATCAACCTTATTTTGAACCGGCGCACCGTAGTATGCGGCATCGCCCCCATAGTAACGACCGCCCGGCGCGGAAAAACGGAGATACATTTCGTATCCGTTTGTTTCCGGGTGACTTGTCGAAACAGTATAGACCGGCACATCCGTCGTAACGTCATTTCCGTTTTGATCAAACAGTACCTCCCTGTTTCTTTTTTCGATATCACCGAAATCATGATAACTCATGATCCAGTCATGAAAATTGTAGTAGGTACTGTCGATAAACCCGTCCGGTGTATTGTCAAACGCAAAGTATGCCATCGGCGCACTGCGCGGCGCAACACCGCCAAGGTATGCCATATCGGCTTCCCATTCATAGCGTACGGTTCTGCACCGGGGATACGCGGTACCGTCCTCATCCACATGCGGCTCATCGGTCTCCAGATAATCGGTATCAAGAGATCTTGGATCCAAATCCAAAATTGCGCGCATATCGCCGCCATCGGACGTTCCAAAATCCAGATCACTCAGTTTCCAGCTGCCGACCACGGTGTCGGTGTCAAGGTTTTCCGGCGTGCATGCTCCGTTGTATAAAACGCGTTTTAACCTTACAAAGCTATTTTCCATATCCACACGGTCAAGCTTGGTTACGGGATCTCCGACAAGCTGTATTTCCGCCTGCGCAAAGCCATATAAATCCGGGGTGTTGACCGGATTTTCATATGCATCATCGGCCCAGATCAATCCGCCGCCCTCGCTGTCTCTGATAAAATCCGCTCTCTTTCCCGTGCTGTCATTGGTCGAAAAACGTTTTAGCCGCACCTTTGCGTTCGGCGCACCGTAGAATGTGTTATACTCCACGGTTTTAACCAGCGTACCCCCGTCCTCCTTCTCCGCCGCAAGAACAAGCATAATCGGGCGCGAGGTTTGATCGAATCTTACGTTTTCGCCATAGGTTTCGCTCTCGCTCCCGATGGCGGCAATCCACGCCGTGTCGGGGTCAAATTCTGCGATCCGCCCTTTCGCGTCAGCAACAACAGAGCCGTCCTCGCTGAGCGAATAGTAACAATACACATCCCTGGCGCGGTTTCTCATGTCGTCAAGGCAGTGATCGCTGATATAGGCGGCCGTGTCGAAAACATTTGCCGGTTTTTCCGCCCACATATACCAATACGCCGTCACATGATCTACCGAAAACTCAACGGAAGGATACTCCCCGACAAGGTACTGTTTTTCGGTGTCTGTCGTATATCGGATATCGGCATATCTTCTGTCATACTTTACGGGAAAGCGAATCGCCTCGCTCTCGTTGCCGTGCGCATCCCTTGCCTTGATCCACAATACCCTCTCAAAGATCGCGTTTTCACTCGGAAGGTCGGGAGCTGATATGATTCCCTCTTTTCCCGATGCCTCGGTGTAGTCGGGTTCCTCGGTTTCGTTTTCGGAAAATCCGTATGCATAGGTAACCGCATCATCGCGATCCGTCAGATAAACCGCAACATCATCTCCCGTGACCGTTGCTGTCACGGACGGTGCAAGCGTGTCATAGCCCTCCCAATCGGGCACCGACATACTATGCGCAGCGCTTGCCGTGTTTCCGGCTTCATCAGAAACCGTGATGCTGATGTCGATTTTGTCCGCCTCACATCTATCGGGCAGTTTTATAAATCCATAGGCTCTTTTGTTTTGAATCGGCGATCCGAACGAAACGTTTTGGGCGCCGTTTTCGCTCTGCTGCCACAAAGAATCCGTGTAGTTTCCCGATGCGGACGCCTGATAGACCACGCCGTCTCCGTCCGTTCTTCCGCTTACCTGTACCGTAAACGATGCATCGCAGCCCTCCAGCAGACCGTCGTCAATCTCTGCCGTAATCTGCAAAACGCCTCCGCCCTCATCGTTTGTCAAAACGCGAATCTGCGGCGGATCAAAATCCATCTTATATTGCTTATCCGGCGATATCTTATATGCTTCGCGCTTCCCGGCCGCACCCTTTGGCAAATCCTTTGGCGCAAGCATGCCGTCTCCGTCCTGGTCATAGCACATCAGGGTGTATCCGCTCTCGTCCGCCGGCATTTCGCCGTCCGGCAGAACAGCGGTAATCTTAACGCTTGTTCCGTCCTTGATCCGATACCCCTCATGGAGCTGCACATAATATGTAATCGCCGTACGGTCATCGGAGGGTTCCGCCGGGCGAACCCGATCTCCGTCAATCCAGAGCCAGCCGCTCTCCTGCCATGTTCCGCTGCCGGGAACGTAGTATTTTTGTTTCAGCTCCTCTTCGCTCGGCGCTATCACAACGTCATTTCCGTCCACATCTTCTATGTTCAGCTTTATCTTTGGCAGTGCCGCAATTTTGGTGCCGCGCACCATCGGTTTATTCAGCGCCAGCGTCACGGCAAGCACATCACCGTTTTTGATAAAGGCGTCCGAATCCCCCGATTTTTTCGTCATTTTCATGTTTTTGATTCCAAACGGAATCAAATCGACCTTGGGCGAACCGCTGACGATGGCGGCAACCTTGCCTGCCGGCTGCTGCCCGTTTTCGTCTGCGGCAAACCGATTATCCGACAAATCGCAGATATGATTCCAAAACGCCGCATTATCGTTTTCCGACACGTTCACCTTACTGAACCGATAGAAAAATCCGCGCTCCTGTGCAACCTGGGACACGTCCGTATACGGATCGGCAATCTTATATTCAAAAATCATGACGGGCTTTCCGTCTGTTTTTGACGGTGCAAATTTATAAAACGGAGCCTCTGCAATCATTCCGCCGGTACCGTCGATACCGACGGTTTCCACATGCAGATTGAGTTTGGCAATCTCACTCTGCGTCATGTTCTTAAACACGACGGGCTCATCCCATTGCACCCTGAAATACACCGTCCGGTCGCTGAGACGGTCGATGTTATCAAGGGTAACCGTTCCGTTTTCGATTTCCTGCTCTCCCTCCGGGTCGGCGGTCACCCGAACAGAATCAATTCTCGGCCCCTTGACATCTCTGCCGGCCAGTATCGCACCCGACAGATAAGAATCCACCTGTGCGTCTTTATCACTCATTGCCATAAACCCGATCACGCCGAGGTCGTCTCCGTTCTTCCAGGCCGAAAAATCTCCAAAATTCGGCCCGTCACTTAGGGTATAATACTTTTTCCAGCCACCGCCGCTCGACTCAACCCATTCGCCAAGGGCAGTCGTAAAACCCGTGTCATTGCTTTTTCCCGTCAGCCCCCATCTTGTCTGAACCGTCTTTACCTTCCAGGAGAAAAAGTATTGAATATCGCCCTTGTCAAACATATTGGCGATGTTTCCGTTTTCTCTCTGTTCCTGGTCGGCCAGGGCAGGAAAACGCACATTGGCATACCATTTGCGCACGTTTCTCGGCCCCTTTAGCTGCGACAGCCATTCGCCCTTGGCGTTAAAGCAGTCGGACAAAGCGGAACCGCTGAAATTGCGCCCAAAACGGTTTAAAAGATATCCGTTATTTTGCAGCCACTTCATGGATTCTGCCTCATTGGCGGTAATTTTATCGCTGAGCTTTCCCCATTCCGTTACACCGGCATCAAAAAACCGCACCGCCTTACCGCCGGTATAAAGTGTTGTCACCGGCGCATAGGTAATGGGATGGCCGTATGCGTTTGTCTCACGCTCGGCTGCCTGTACTGCGCCAAAGCTCTGTCCCATCAGTATGCACCATACCGTCACAAGTGCCACAAATCGTTTTTTCATCATTTCCACTCCTCTCCTTTTTGCGCCGCATATCCATGGGGGCACTGCCGCATCAGGGCGGAGACCCGTGCAAGAAACACAGCCGTTTTGTACGGTTTTTTAATCCAGTCGTCTGCGCCGGCGTTTAACATGACGGTTTCCTCCTCGCCGCTCCGGCCGATAAAAAGCAACTTCGGCGGTTTCTGCGTCTCCTTGACCGCCCTGCAAAACCGAACCCGCTCCGGCTCCTCGCTCTCCAGTTCCGCGATCACAAGGCCGATATCGCCGCGCGCGATCAGGGTCAAAACCTCGTCCATGCAGGAACAGCAGACGATATCATAACCGCTCCGCGCAAGAATTTTCCCGGTCAGCAAGGTAAGTTCCGCATCATAGCCCACAATCAGTATTTTCAAAACAACACCTCCCAAAAAGAAAAGCCCCGATGGAGTTTGTCCAATCGGGGCGATCGATTTCTCCACATCATTTATTATATTGGAGAAACGCGTTATTTTTGAATTGTTAGGGAAATCTCACAATTGGGACAAAACGAAAGCCAACCCCAAAAGACAAAATTTCGGGTTGGCTTATTTTCTTTGCAAAATTTTAGCCGGTGGTAAAAAAATACCCCTTTGCATAAACCGAGACGATGTCATAATCGTCTGCGTTTTCGGTATCGATTTTCTTTTTCAGATTTCTGATGTGAAAACGGACGGTACGGGTATCATCGGCCGAGGGCGTTCCCCAGACCGTCTCATAAAGCTCCTGCGGCGAAAGAATCCTGTTTTCGTTTTTTACCAAAAGCAGCAACAGCGCAAACTCCTTTACGGTCAGATTGACGTCCGTACCGCTTACATAGGCCTTGTTTTTGGAAAGCTCCAGCGTCAGGGAACCCTTTTTGACAAAATCCGACTGCTTATACTTTTCTTCCGTACGGAAGTACCGCTTTAAAAGCCGGCCGATCACCGCCAAAAGTTCATCAAAGCTATACGGCTTTGTCAGATAATAATCGCCGCCGCGCGCAAGTCCCTCTACCTTGTCGAAAATCTCATTCTTCCCGGTCAGAAACACGACCGGGTTGTCGCTGATCCGCCGAAATTCTTCACACACATCGTAACCGCTCCCGTCCGGGAGCATGATGTCCAGGATAAGCAAATCCGGCACCGCCTCTTTCAGCCGCGCATTGCTTTCCTGGACCGAGTCCGCCGTCAGCACACGGTATCCGTGCCGTTTCAGCATTCTTGCATTGATGTTTAAAACCTCCGGCTCGTCCTCTACAATCAGTATGGTGGGCTTTGTCATATCCATTTATTTCACCTCAGTGCCGGGCAAGGTAAAGGAGACCGTGGTTCCCTTGCCGAGTTCGCTTTCAATCCATATCTTTCCGCCATGTGCCTCGATGATCTGATGGCATACAAACAGTCCGATCCCGTGACGCCAATATTCCTTGCTTACCGAAACATAGCCTTCAAATGCCTTTTTCTTGATTTCTTCACGCATGCCCTCGCCGTTATCCGAAACAGAAACGCGCTGATCGGCATTCTGCTGTTTCAAGGAGATCGTGATGATACCGTCCTTGGTGTGCTGCATACTGTTAGAGAGCAGATTGTCTATCACCTGCATCATCCGCGCATAGTCTACCTGAATCGGCGGCAAACTCTCATCGATGTCAAAAACAAGCCGGTTTCCGCCGGGGTTATTTTTATCAAAATAGGTTTTTGCCGATTCCTGTAAAAGCTGCGCCAACCGCACCGAGGAAAGATCCAGCGTCAGCCGCCCCTGCTCAATCGCAACGGTATCCATCAGCTCCAGTACAATCTTATCAATCCGTACCACCATTTTTTCAATGGTTTTCTGGTTTTCTTTCATGGTTTTTATATCCCGGTTGGTTTCGTCCAGCAGTTCAAAGGTATCGCGGGCATGCAAATTGATGGCGTTTAACGGGTTTTTAATTTCATGCGCTACCGTTGTCAAAAAGACGGATTTTACTTCATCGTGGCGTTTTAACTGCGCATTCTGCTCCGCGAGTTGCTTTCTCTGGGATTCATATTCGCGCAGGTGCAAAAATAAAACAATGGCACAGGAAACACTGACCGCCGTCGTTGTAACAAGAATATCCGTCAGCATTTCAGCCTCGGTAGGAAACCAGGTCACAAGCTGCGGATAACGGTATCCAATCACAGAGACCGCGATGTACTCCAGCACTTCGGCCAGGGAAACCAGGATCGCCCATTTTCCCTCCAGCATCAGCACCGTAAACAAAACGGCAAAGATAAACATGGACGGCATACCGCCCTTATAGGCGCCCGACGCAAAAAAGAGGATCGGAAACACCACCATAAAAATCGTGAAAATCGTGATGAAATAGCCGATCCGATATTTACCGGTTTTATATGTAAAAAACAGCAGGCCGGCGGAGAGAACCGTGAGCAGGCCGCTCAGCGCCGCACTCATATACATCGCCGTGACGACGTTTAACAAAAGAGTTGCCATACTGATCCCCACACCGGCGATCGCAAGCACGTTAAATAACCTGACCCGAAAGTCCAGATCCCGGTCAAAAAATCGTACCGCAAACTTTTTGAGTCTCTCTTTCACGCAAACCGTCCCCTATCCATTATTTTGCGCCAACCACTCCGCATGATTGATATCCACCAGCCCAAAATGCCGAAGCCCCAGGTAAATCCCGTCCTCTTCCACCATTTTGGTGACGTATTCCGCGTCCTGTTTCAGCGCAGGAATGCATGGCGTCATCGCAACACCGTGCGCCACGGTTTTCAGCATCGTAACATCGTTATGATCGTCCCCAAAGGCGTAGGTATTCTTTGGGTCGATGTCCAACATCTTTAATATCTTTAAAATTCCGCCTGCCTTGCTGACCCCGGCCGGTGCAACGTCCGCCGCCAGCTCGTACCGATGCGGCGCAATATCGATTTCGCCGTCAAAGGCAGCCTTGATTCCCTCGTACTGCGCTGCGGTATCACAGGCAATCTGGATTTTGGACACCGAAAATTTCTCTGTCTCCATCCGATCGATCGGTAAAACGCAGGCATAATGCGATGCCAGCCGCGCCGACAAGCTGCGGTAGGCTGCGCCGCCAAACGGGGTATAATAGCCGCCCTCGGTATTTTCCAAAATGTAGCCAAGCCGGTTTTGGTTCATATACGCCATAAAACGGCGAATCAGATCACGGGAGAAAAATGTCTCATAAAGGCGCGTTTTCCCGATTTTTGCAGCCGCACCGTTACAGGTGATATACCCCTCCAGCAGATCGCCGAAATCCGGCAGACAGCCGTCGGAGCGGCCGGTCGCCACACAGGTGAAATATCCGCTTTTTTTAAGGGACTCGATGGCAGATGCCGCACTGCTCGGAATCCGATCAATGCCGCGCCGTTTGGCAATTAAGGTTCCGTCAATATCAAAAAATACCGCACCGCGATAATGTTTCATGCCTGCCTCCTATATGAGTTTAAAATGGGCAAGCGCGTGATAAATTCCCTCTTCGCCAACGCCGCCCGTAATATAATCCGCTGCCTTGTCAAGCCCCTTGGCGTGCGGCGTCATGGCAATGCCGCAGCCGACTGCCTCCAGCATCTCCACATCGTTGCCGTCATCTCCAAAGGCGTAGGTATCCTTCATGTCAAGCTGCAATGCAGCAATTACGGCACGGACACCGACCGCCTTGTTCATATAGGTCTTGCCGACGTCGGCAGACAGGTTATTGTGGTGCTGAATCACCGAAAAACGGCCGGCAAATTTTTCTTTCATCGCCTCGTACTGCTGCATTTTGGAAAAGGTGATAATCACCTTGTTGATTCGTTTTCCCTTGGGGTCGTCCAGGACAGAAAAGCAATCGGAAAACGGAATGTGAAAAATTTCTAAAAATTTACGAAACTTTTCCTCTGCGGCCGCCTGCACGTAGCAAGCCTTTGATCCCTCTATGGCGTAGCCGATTCCCTCGCTCTCCATATAATCAATCAGCGTCTTTAAATCCTCTTTTGAGATAAAATCGTTATGGATTTCCTTTCCGTCTACTTCGGCAACCGCGCCGTTTGAGGTGACATAGCAGTCAAAATCAATATCGGTTTTTGGGGTATAGCAGCGTGATCTGCCGGTTGCAATCCCCACCAGATACCCGTTTTCCTTCAGTCTTGCAATTGCCTGCTTGGTCATCTCGGTCGGCTGATAAATCTTCAGCCGCTCATCCACCAGGGTTCCGTCCACGTCAAAAAAAACTGCGCCCTTATAGTCCTTCATTTGGTTAGACCCCTCTCTTGTCTCTGTATTTGCTAGCTATTATACCCCAATTCCGCAAAAATTGCAACATCGGCGTCAAATTACATTTTTTGTGCCGAGAGGGGAATATGCTTTCTGTACCGCATCTTTGGTACAAATCGGACTGATTCGGGACTTGCTTTTTTGAAAAAAATCATGTATGATAATAGCATGAACAACAATCATTCCTTTTTACCGATTTCAAAAAAAGATATGCAGGCACGAAATATAGACAGACTTGATTTTGTCTATGTCATTGGCGATGCCTATGTGGATCACCCAAGCTTTGGCCCTGCCATCATCTCCCGTGTGCTTGAGCACGCCGGCTACACCGTCGGCATCATTGCGCAGCCCGACTGGCACAGCTGCGACGAGATGAAACGGCTGGGTCGGCCAAGGCTCGGTTTTTTGGTCTCTGCCGGAAACATTGATTCCATGGTCAATCACTATACCGCCGCGAAAAAGAGACGGAACACCGACTTTTATTCTCCGGGCGGAGAAATCGGACATCGTCCGGATCGTGCGACCATCGTATATTCCAACCGCATCCGCGAAGCCTACGGACGGGACATGCCCATTATCATCGGCGGCATCGAGGCAAGCCTGCGCCGCTTTGCCCACTATGATTATTGGAGCGACCGCGTCCGCCGCAGCATTTTGATTGACAGCGGCGCCGATCTTTTGATCTTTGGTATGGGCGAGAGGCAGATTATTGAGATTGCCGCATACCTTGCCGCCGGGGTGCCGGTGCGCAGCATTTGCTCTGTGGCAGGTACGGTCTACCGCGAGGACAAAGCGGAAAATCTACCGGCGGACGCTTTGATTCTGGCAGACTTTGCCACGGTTTCGGTCGACGAAACCGCCTACGCAAAGGCAACCATGCAGCAGTATGAACAGCAGGACGCCGTGCGCGGCAAACCGCTGGCGCAGCTTGACCGGGACTACTATGTCGTACAAAATCCGCCGGCCGCGCCGCTAAGTACCGAAGAACTGGACGCCGTCTACGCCCTGCCCTATGCACGCACCTATCACCCGTGTTACGCATCAAAGGGCGGCATCCCGGCAATCGCCGAGGTGCAGTTTTCTCTAACCTCCTGTCGGGGCTGCTACGGCGGCTGCAATTTCTGTGCCTTAACCTATCATCAGGGCAGAACCGTGACCGCCAGAAGTCATGATTCCCTCCTGGCCGAGGCCGCCCTGCTCACACGGCAAAAAGGGTTTAAGGGCTATATCCACGACGTCGGCGGGCCGACCGCCAATTTCCGCGGGCCGTCTTGCAAGGATCAGCTGCAGCGCGGCGTCTGCAAAAGCCGGCAATGTCTTTTTCCCACACCGTGTAAAAACCTGGAGATTACGCATGAGGACTACCGTCTGCTTTTAAAAAAGCTGCGTGCCTTAAAGGGCGTCAAACGGGTTTTTATCCGTTCCGGCATTCGATACGATTACCTGATCTATGATAAAGACGACCGTTTTTTTGAGGATCTTTGCAAATACCACATCAGCGGTCAGCTAAAGGTTGCGCCGGAGCATATCTCCGATCACGTATTAAAGTATATGGGAAAACCTAGCCGCAAGGTCTATGATCGGTTTGCGCAAAAATATGCCGCGATCAATCAGCGGCTTGATAAAAAGCAGTTTTTGGTTCCTTACCTGATGTCGTCCCACCCCGGAAGCCGGCTGCAAGACGCAATCGCCTTGGCGGAATACCTGCGCGATCATCATTTAAATCCCCAGCAGGTACAGGATTTTTATCCGACGCCCGGCAGTCTTTCCACCTGTATGTACTACACCGGGATCGACCCCAGAGACATGCGCCCGGTCTATGTCCCAAAAACGTATGAAGAAAAGCAAATGCAGCGTGCACTGCTGCAATATAAGCGCCCGGAAAACTACGCCCTGGTCTATCGGGCGCTCGTCAAAGCCGGACGTACAGACTTAATCGGAAACAGTCCGAACTGTCTGATTTCCGACCATAAAAAAGGAGCGATGCAAAATGGCAAAAATACTGAGCGGAAAGCTGGTTTCCGCAAGAGTCAAGGAACATTTAAAGGAAGAAGTCGCAGCACTGACCAAGGCCGGCACAAGGCCGGGTCTGGCCGTCGTTCTGGTGGGCGATGATTCCGCATCAAAGGTGTATGTCGCAAACAAGGAAAAGGCGTGTGCCGAACTTTCCATTTATTCCGAAAAATATGTGCTGCCGGGAAAAACCTCTGAGGATGAGCTGCTTGCGCTGATTGAAAAGCTGAATCAGGATCCGAATATTCACGGCATTTTGGTGCAGCTGCCGCTGCCAAAGCACTTAGACGACAAGACCGTCATCCACCACATCAAGCCGGAAAAGGACGTTGACGCCTTTCATCCCGTCAATGTCGGAAAAATCATGATCGGCGACTTTGACTTTGTTCCGTGTACACCGGCCGGCGTCATGGAACTGATTGCAGAGAGCGGCGTATCGGTCGCCGGGAAGGAATGTGTGGTTATCGGCAGAAGCAATATTGTCGGAAAACCGATGTCTATGCTGCTTCTGCATCAAAACGGCACCGTAACCGTCTGCCATTCTAAAACACAGAACCTAAAAGAGGTTACCAAACGCGCCGATATCCTGGTTGCCGCAGTCGGCATCGCCAAATTTGTAAAGGCCGACATGGTAAAGCCCGGCGCGGTTGTGATTGACGTTGGTATGGATCGTGACGAAAACGGAAAGCTTTGCGGCGATGTGGACTTTGCCGAGGTGGAACCGATTGCCGGCGCGATTACGCCGGTGCCCGGCGGCGTTGGTCCCATGACGATCGCCATGCTGATGCGCAACACCGTGACCGCGGCAAAACGTGCCCACGAAAAGAAAACCCGATAAAAAAATCCGGACAGTTTTTTCTGTCCGGATTTTTTTACGCCTTTTTTCTTAAAACGATTTTAATAAAGTTCAGGTACTTTCCGCCGCCGGCCTCCATCGACTTGCGGTCACCGATTGCATATTCGTTGTCAAGGCTCAGCCAATCCGCCCAGACCTCCTCATTCGATTCCATCTCAGAAACCGTGACAACTTCCGCGCCGGCACTTGCCGACACCGTTTCTCTCCAATAGTTTACGTCACGCATGTAGGATAGCTGTTCCGGCGTCCAGGACAAAAGCAGCTCCGGCGGTAAATGGTCGTGACAATCCTTTTTCATGCCCGGAATGGCAATGTAAATATATCCGCCTTTTTTCAAAAACGGCAGCAGCTTTTCGTCCAGGTATTTCGGATCCCGGCCAAAATAATTATAAGAATCCGTGCTGACTACTGCGTCAAAAAACTCCTTTTCAAACGGCAGCGCCTCGGCATCCGCCTTGATCGGTATCAGCTGATCGTCCGTCATGCCCATCTCGTGAAAAAATTTGCGGTTTTCCTCCGGGTCGCTCCAAAGATCGGCGGCATAAACCCGAAACCCGTATTCCTTTGCCAAAAATACGGAGGTCAGTCCCATACCGCTCCCAAGGTCGCACACCGTAGCGCCCTCGGCGATTTTATGGTCTTGCAGCAGCTCCTCCTCCAGTTTTATGGGATTTGGCCCCATGATTTTATCCATCAATTTTGGGATTTGATATTGTTTACTTCTTGGATATTCCATGTGATGATTCCTCCTTTTTATTGCTGTTTTTCTCTATCAGATGCCGATGCCATTGCGCAAAATGCCAATCGGCCATCTCGGCAACCTCTGTTTTTCTTCCGGCGTCAAACACACTGTAAAAAAAGAACATCGGCGCATACAGCGCGGCCGCCTCTTCCCGCGGGTGTGCATACCCCAGGCTTTTCAGCAGATCGGTGACATAATCGAGCGGCCCTGTTACCAAATAGTTTTGATACAGCGCATGCATCGCATCGCTGCGGTATTGCTCCAGCGTGAGCATCTGCCGAAACGCCGCAGCAAACGCGTCCTCCGTCCAGTATTTCAGCTGCGCGCGGCTAAACAGAACGATCTGTTTCAGCGAGGTAGTCTGATACTTTTCCTCCATCTCGGAGAGGGTACCCTCCGGCACGTCGTATTGTTTTGCGGCGCTTGCGTCCTGCTGCTCCATACGGGATAAGATATGCAAAAAAATATCCCTTTTATTTTGATAATGCCGATAAAGCGCGCCCTTGGTGATGCCCAGCTCTCCGGCAATCATGCTGACCGAAACCGCCTCATACCCCGACTTTGCAAAAAGCTTCAGCGCCGCCGCTAAAATTTTTTCTTTGGTGTCGCCCATTCTTCTCCCCCTCCTGCGTTTTGCTTTGGCACAAAGCATTTGTTTTACCGAAAAGCAGCATCGTCTGCCTTTTCCGAAAACACTTTGATTCTTTCTGCCAAAACAAAGTAAAATAAACGATCGTTTACGTTTATTATAGTAAACGATCGTTTATTTGTCAAGTATTTTTTTGAGAATTACAAAAAAATCCTGCCGCTTTTCATACAAACGGCAGGATTTTACTTTTGTTTTCTGACTCTTTGACCGCCTTACACGGCTTTTGGCGGCATTACAAAATGCACGCCCAGGGCGTCATTTTTACATATGGTATGCTGCGGACATTTTTTTGCGCAAATGCCGCAGTTTACACAGCGCTCCGGGTCAATGTGTGCCAGATTATTCTCCAGCGTAATCGCCTCTTTGGGGCAGTTTTTGGCACAAATGCCGCAACCGATACACCCCACCTGACAGGCAGATCTCACATCTTTTCCTTTGTCCTTGGAGCTGCATATCACGCTAAAACGGCTCTTGGCCGGCAAAATCCGAATAATCTGTTTCGGACATTCCTTGACGCACAGACCGCAGGCAACGCATTTTTCCTCATCCACGGCGGCAACACCGCTCTCCGTGGAGATTGCGCCAAAGCGACAGACCTTTTCGCAGGAGCCGTACCCCAAGCAGCCGTAGGCACAAACCTTGTCGCCGCCGCCAAGCCGCATTGCGGTATGGCAATCCATCGGGCCGTCGTACGTAAACTTTTCCTTTGCGCGATCCGCATTGCCGTTGCATAGAACACGGGCAACCGTTTTTTCTTTTTCCTCCGCGGTCACGCCCAAAATGGCAGCGATCTTCTCTGCCGCGGCTGCGCCGCCGGCCGGACACTGATTGGGCGCCGCCTTACCGGCAGCCAAAGCGGCCGCATAGGCATTGCAACCGGCAAAACCGCAGCCGCCGCAGTTTGCACCGGGCAGCACCTCAACAATCTGAGGAATCCTTTCGTCCACTTTTACCGCAAATATTTTTGATGCAATGCCCAGCAATGCGCCAAAAAGCAATCCCATGCCGCCAATGACCGCAACGGGAACCAAAATCTGACTCATAGCATCGTACCCCCTTTTTATTTTAAGCGCCGAAGCTCAGCCCGGAAAATCCCAAAAATGCGATGGAGAGCAGCGCCGCCGTAATCAAAACGATCGGCATTCCCTTTAAAAAGGACGGAATATCTGAAGATTCCAACCGCTCACGCACGCCGGCAAACAACACAATCGCCACCAAAAAACCGATGGCGGCCGAGGTGCCGTAGGTCAGGGATTTTAAAAAGCTCATCGATGCGCCGCTGAACTTGCTGATGTTTTGAATTGCAACGCCCAGCACGGCGCAGTTGGTCGTAATGAGGGGCAAATAGACGCCCAGTGACTGATAAAGCCCCGGCACGGATTTTTGCAAAAACATCTCCACCAGCTGAACCAGCACGGCAATAACCAGAATAAACGCGATGGTTTGCAAATATTCAATATGAAACGGAACGAGCAGATAGTTTTGTACCACCCAGGTGATTGCAGAGGCACAAAGCATGACAAAAATAACGGCAAAGCCCATTCCGGCTGCGGTCTCCACCTTTTTGGATACGCCCAAAAAGGGGCAAATGCCCAAAAACTGCACCAGGACAAAGTTGTTGATGAGTATTGCACCGATACTGATAATGAGTAAATCACGAATCATGCTGCGCACCCTCCTTCACGCGTTTCCGCCTGTTTGCGATACCGTTGATGACGGCAAGTAAAATTCCCAGCGTCAAGAATGCGCCCGGCGGCAGAATCATGACAGAAACCGGCATAAATCCCTCTCCAAAGAGCGAAATCCCTGCAAAGCTGCCGGCTCCCAGCACCTCACGCACCGAGGCAATCAAGGTCAGCGAGCAGGTGAATCCAAGTCCCATGCCAAGACCGTCCAGTGCAGAGCGTCCGACGCTGTTTTTTGAGGCAAACGCCTCGGCGCGGCCGAGAATAATACAGTTTACCACAATCAACGGGATATAGATACCAAGACTCCCGGAAAGCGCCGGTGCATAGGCGTTTAAAAGCATCTGCACCACCGTAACAAAGCCGGCTATAATCACCACATACGAGGCGATTCTGATTTTGCCGGGGATAAAGTTTCTCAGCAGTGAGATTACCATGTTCGAGCAGATCAAAACGGCCGTGGTCGAAAGTCCCATACCGATGGCGTTGGTAACGCCGGTGGTAACGGCCAGGGTCGGACACATGCCCAAAAGCAGAACAAAGGTCGGATTTTCGGTAATCAGTCCGTTCAAAAAGGTTTTCCATCCTGATTGTTTCATTGTTGACCGCCCTCCTTTTCCCCTGCAAACGCGGCTGCCTCCAGTGCGGTATTCACGCACTTGGTCACCGCTTTTGACGTAATCGTTGCCCCGGAGATCGCGGCAATTTCATTCTCGCCGCCGGCGCTGCCCTTTACGACCGAGATTCCGTCATGAAGTCCCCGGTACTGATCCGAAAAGGCAGGCTCGGTCGATTTGGCGCCAAGTCCCGGTGTCTCGCTCATGCTCATCACCTTGATCTGTGCCACCGTTAAATCACGGTTGACACCCGTCATAACCGAAATATCACCGCCGTAGCCCTCGCTGCACACCACGGTTACCACGTAGCCGGCATCCTTTGCCGTATAGACCGAATCGACCGAAACGCCCTCCAAAGAAGGTGTAAAGCCGTCGGCGTCCGCCTCTTCAAACCCGTTGGCACCGGGCAGCACCTCGGTCATCGATTCCTCAAACGAAATTTGATTATTCTTTTCTATGATCGGTGCGGTAACGTTGTTTACAAACGCCAAAAGCGCCGCAATCACCGCACAAATCAAAAGAAGCTTTCCTGTCAGTGTCAAAGTCTCCTTCATGCTGCCGCCCCCTCTCTTTTTCCCGTGCCGAAACGGCGCGGCGCCGTCACCCGATCAATGAGCGGTGTTGCGATATTCATCAGCAAAATGGAATAGGAAACCCCTTCCGGGTATCCGCCCCATATACGGATCACGACCGTTAAAATACCGCAGCCCAAGGCAAAGAGGATTTGACCTTTTGGCGTGGTTGGCGTTGTGGTATAATCGGTCGCCATGAAGAAGGCACCCAGCATCAGACCGCCGGACAGAATCTGGTACAGGGCATCGCCGCTGAATAACCCTTGATGTCCGCCGAAAATCCAGGTACCGACCGCCACAGTCGCAATATAAATCACCGGCACGCGCAGCCGAATCACGCCGCAAAGCAGCAGATACGCCGCACCGATTAAAATGGCAAGCGCCGAAGTCTCGCCGATACAGCCGCCGATGTTGCCAAGGAATAAATCAAGATAAGACGGCAGATTTTCTGCGCCGGCGGCATAGGCCGCAAGCGGCGTAGCCGTACTGACCGCGTCTGCGCCAAGCGGCGTTGCCGCGCTGACTGCATTGGCGGCCGTCAGCGGCGCCGGCCATGTTGTCATCGCCAGCGACCAGGACGCCAGCAAAAACGCACGCGCCCCCAGCGCCGGGTTCATAAAATTATGACCCAGTCCGCCGAAGAACTGCTTGACAATGATAATGGCAAAAAACGAACCGACCACCGGCATCCATAGCGGAATCTGCGCCGGAAGGTTAAACGCCAGCAGCATACCGGTCACCACCGCACTGCCATCGCACACCGTAACCGGCTTTTTTAAAATCTTTTGCCAAAGCCCCTCAAAAATCACACAGGACAATACGCTGATCAAGGTAACCCAAAGCGCACGCAGACCAAAAACCAGACATCCGGCAAGCAGAGACGGCAACAGAGCGATCACAACATGAAGCATAATCCCGGAAACGGTCTCCTTGCCGGCAATATGCGGCGCATGGGACACCATCAATTTTTCTTCCATATCATTTCCCTCCCTGCTTTGTCTGCATTGCACGCATCTTTCCCTTAGCGACCTTGATCTGCTGCACCTGATGCCGTTTTGACGGACAGACAAAGGCGCAGCTTCCGCATTCGATACAGTCAAAAATATGCAGCTTATCCAAGGCGTCATAATCATTGATGCGCGCTTTAAAATCCAGTAAATTCGGCTGCAGCTGCATGGGACAGACATAAACACACTTTGCACAGCGGATACATGCACTCTCCTTTGCAAGGCGCGCCGCCTTTTCACCCAGCGCCAGGATTCCCGAACTCCCCTTAATCACCGGAACGTCCGGATCGGGAACCGCGGTTCCCATCATGGGGCCGCCCATTAAAATCTTTCGCGGTGTCTCCGTGGTGCCGCCGGATTGCGCAATCACGTAAGAAAACGGCGTACCGATACGAACGCGGTAGTTCATCGGATGCTTCAGCGCGTCACCGCCCAGAGTAACAATCCGCTGCACAAGCGGCATTTTCATGGTGACGGCACGCATCACGGACGCGGCGGTATCGATATTTAAAACGATACACCCCGACTGCCACGGCAGCTGCCCCGGCTTTACCTTGCGGCCGGAGACCGCGTCAATCAGCTGCTTTTCCGCACCCTGCGGATATTTGGTCTTGAGCGGTACAATGTGAATTTTGGGGTTTTGGTACTTTGCGGCTGCCTCTTTCATTCTCTCAATTGCCGCCGGTTTGTTATCCTCAATACCGACATAGCCGCATTGCAGCCCAAAAATCTGCAAAACAATGCAAAGGCCGTCCAAAACCTCCTCCGGGCTTTCCAGCATGATACGGTGGTCGGAGGTGAGATACGGCTCACATTCCGAACCGTTTACGATCACATATTCAATTTTGGCCTCCGCCGGCGGAGAAAGCTTGACATGGGTCGGAAAAGTCGCACCGCCCATTCCCACAATGCCGGCCTCCCGAATCCGAGCAAGGATCTCCTCTTTTGACAAATTGTGATAATCCACGGGCTGATCCAAGACAGACGGATCCATCCGATCCTCATAATCATTTTCAATCACAATGGCATCCACCATAGCGCCGTTTGGATGCAGCCGTTTTTCGATGGTTTTTACCTTGCCCGAAACCGGGGCATGCAGATTGGCGGAAACAAATCCGTCCGCCTCCGCAATCTTTTGTCCCATAAGCACACTGTCCCCGGTCTTGACGCAGGGAATGGCCGGCTTGCCGATATGCTGCGACAGCGGACAGACCAGCTCCTTCGGCGGTATCAAATCGACAATGGGTTTTTCGCAGGTGTCGGATTTATGATCGGCAGGATGTACGCCGCCGCGAAAACTTCTCATTGCTCTCCCTCCTTTTATTTTCCGTGATAAATTGCATTTGCCGCGCCATAAATTTCTTTATCCGGCATCCGCACCGATCGGAGCCACCGTCTCCGATTTAAATGTCGGATTTTCGGTTTTATTCGTAAAAAGACATAGCGAAAGCTCCGATTTTAAAAGGCGGACTGCGATGGTAAAACACGCGGCAATCATAGCATAAGTATATCGTTTTCCGCTCAGTTTGTCAAGCAAAAAGATTCCCGACATTTCCTGTAAAAACGTCGGTTTTACGGCACTTTGATTGATATTTTTTTGACAATAACCGGCCGGTTTTTCTTTACGGAACAAAAGAAAGAAAAAACAGAAAAATACGCGTAAAAAAATGTGTCGAAACAACCAAATAAAGATGGAATTGCAGCAATTTATTGGAAGAAATTGCAGTAGATTTTAGAAAAATTATGTAGTATAATGATTTCTGTTTTGAGTATTATGTCCGGCTGAAGGAGAATCATTAAAACCCCAATTTTGGGAGGCGGATTTCCGTTTTCGGCCGGCCGAAAGAGAGAGGGAGAGATCATGGAAGTCAAATACTTGTTGGACATTGCAGTGATACTGCTCAGCACCAAGCTGCTTGGCTTGCTGACAAGACGGATTCAAATGCCGCAGGTCGTGGGGGCGTTACTTGCGGGATTGCTGCTGGGACCGGCTTGTCTCGGCTGGATCGGCGAGACCACACTGATCAGCAATGTCGCGGAAATCGGCGTCATTGTGCTCATGTTCAGTGCCGGTATGGAAACCGATATTCAGGAATTGAAAAAGTGCGGCATAGCCTCAACGGTGATTGCAGTCATCGGCGTGATTGTTCCGCTGCTGGCCGGCTGGTGGCTGACCTCCTTTTTTAACCCCGGTACCGGTCATATGGCGATGCTGCAAAACATTTTTGTCGGCGTTGTACTGACCGCGACCTCGGTAAGCATCTCGGTCGAAACGCTAAAAGAACTCGGCAAGCTGTCCACAAAATCCGGCAACGCGATTTTGGGCGCCGCCTTAATCGACGATGTACTGGGTATCATCGCGCTGACGATCATCACCAGCTTTGCGGACTCCTCGGTCAGTCTGGCTATTGTAAGTTTAAAAATACTGGGTTTCTTTGTCTTTTGTGCCGTAGTTGCTCTGATTTTCTGCAAGCTGATTCTCCCGTGGTTCAATAACTATCGGAAGGATTTGCGCCGTTTCCCGATTCTTGCCTTTGCTTTCTGTCTTTTGATGGCATACGCATCCGAAAAATTTTTCGGTGTATCGGATATCACCGGCGCATTTGTTGCCGGTCTGCTTCTTTCCAACAACCGCCACACCACCTACATGCAGACAAGATTTGATTCCTTGTCCTTTATGCTTTTGTCGCCGGTGTTCTTTGCCAGCGTCGGGTTAAAGGTTGTCATCGATCAGATTGACTCCACCGTCATTTGTTTTACGGTGCTGCTGACCCTGGTCGCAATCCTCAGTAAGATTATCGGCTGCGGCCTGGGCGCAAAGCTCTGCCGCTACACCAATCTGCAGGCCACTAAGATCGGCGTCGGCATGGTATCGCGCGGTGAGGTTGCCCTGATCGTCGCAACCAAAGGTTCCGCGCTCGGCCTGATGCCGGATGCCTTCTTTGCACCGATTATTATCATGGTTGTCGCAACCACAATTCTGACGCCGATTATGCTAAAGCTGATTTACAAGTACCAGGATGCCCATCAGGAACCGATGGTACAGAGCGGTCTGGTAGAGCGTTTTGAAGAACGGCGGTATCTGGAGGATATCACACAGGAAACCCTACGCCGGCATGAGGATATGAAAGAACAGCTTAAAAAAGAAAAAGATAAAAAAGAATCCTGAAAAGGTCTGAAACAGAAAAAGACGGATCATCACAAACCGTGATGACCCGCCTTTTTATTTTGCTTCCTCTTTGAGGCTTTGCACCAGCTGCTTTTCCGCCTCGCTGAGTTTTGCCTTTGCAAGCATGCCGCGGCGTTTTTGGAACGTTGCTTTAATCGACATTTCGCGCTTCCATGCCGCAATATTTTTATGGTGGCCGCTGAGCAGTATTTCCGGCACGCTGCGGTTATGCCAAACCTCCGGTCTGGTATACTGCGGATATTCCAAAAGCCCGGAAAAATGCGATTCCTCCGAAAAAGCCTCTTCGCTCTTTAACACGCCGGGGATCAGCCGTGCGGTTGCGTCCACCACCGCCATCGCCGCCAGTTCACCGCCTGTCAGCACAAAGTCACCGAGCGATATCTCCATATCGACCAGCTCATCAAGTACTCGCTGATCGACCCCCTCGTAGTGACCGCAAAGCAAGATAAGATGCTTTTCTTTGGCAAGGCGCTTTGCCGTGCCCTGCCGAAACGGTTTGCCCTGCGGCGACAAATAAATCGTTTTGGGGCGGTAATCCAGCCCCTCGCACACGCTTTGGTGCGCAAGAAAAATCGGCTCCGGCTGCATCACCATGCCCATGCCGCCGCCATAGGGATAATCATCGACCTGGCGGTGCTTGTTATAAGCAAAATCCCGAATCTGCACATAGCGAAGATCCAAAATTCCTTTATCCTTTGCACGGCCGATGATGCTGTGATCCAAAACCGCCTCAAACATCTCCGGGAACAGTGTCAGTATATCAAAACGCATCAGTCGATCAGCCCTTTCATGAGTTCTACCAAAACATAGCCCTCTTCGATATTGACCTCTTTGACAACCTCATCGATGACGGGAATCAAAATCGGCTTTTTTCGGTCGCTTTTGAGCACATAGACATCATTGCTGCCGGTACGGATCACCTCTTGAATCGTGCCGAGCACCGTACCGTCTGCCGTACGCACCGAAAGCCCCTCCAAATCGGCGATATAGTAAGTTCCCTCCGGGAGAGGGCCCAGCGCCTCTCTCTCAATTGTCACGATTTTGTTGCGCAGCTGCTCTGCCGCCTCGATATGATCCACGCCGTCAAGCGCTGCAATCACGCAGTTTTTATGGATACGGGTGCGGAGGATCTCATACCGGCTGCCGCCGATATAAAGGTAAGAAAGTTCATGGTAAATCTCCGGGTCGTCACACCATGGCTGAATTTTCACCTCTCCGCGTATCCCGTGCGTATTCACAACCTTGCCAAGCTCCAGCAAATTATTCATTTCAATCGCTCCTTTTCGGCCGGAAAGACAAAGGGAATGCGAAAAATCGCATCCCTCTTCTTCTCTATAAATGACTATACAATATCAACGACTACCTTTTTCCCTTTGCTGCCGACTGCCGCTTTCATGACGGTACGGATTGCTTTGGCGATACGACCCTGTTTGCCGATCACCTTTCCCATATCGTCCTCTGCGACATGCAGCTGCAGTACTGTCGCCGTTTCCTTTTCTGTCACAGTAACTTCTACCGCTTCAGGATGGCTCACCATTGATTTTGCGATAAACTCTAAAAGCTCACGCATTGTTGTTCCCTCCAATCCCGCGATTAGATAATACCTTTTTCTTTCAAAAGACGCTTTACGGTGTCGGTCGGCTGTGCGCCGTTTGCAATCCACTTCTGAACCTTTTCTGCGTCAAATTCCGAAGTGCTCGGATCGGTCATCGGGTTATAAGTACCAACCTGCTCAATAAACCGGCCGTCTCTCGGATATCTCGAATCCGCAACAACCACACGGTAAAACGGTGCTTTTTTCGCACCCATTCTCTTCAAACGAATTTTAACTGCCATTTTCATGTACCTCCAAAAGTAATTCTTAATATTTTATAGGCTCTTGCCCTAATTCTTTTCTATTTAAAAAATCCGCCCGGCATGCCGCCGCCGAGCAAACCGCCACGGCGTTTCATTTTTTTACCCATTTTGCCGCCGAGCTGTTTCATCATCTTCTGCATCTGCTCAAACTGCTTGATTAGCGCGTTCACTTCATGCATTCCGGTGCCGCTCCCCTTCGCGATCCGTTCCTTGCGGGACGGCGTCAGCTTATCGACAAGATCCCGCTCCCGCGGTGTCATCGCCAGAATGATCGCCTCGATCCGTGCCAAATGCTTATCGTCGATATTCACATTCTTGAGTGCCTTGTCATTCATACCGGGAAGCATCTTCAGCATATCGGAAATCGGCCCCATATTCTTCATCTGCTCCATCTGATCCAAAAAGTCGGTAAAGGTGAACTGCTGGGTACGCAGTTTCCGTTCCAGCTCCTCCGCCTTTTTCATATCCAGCGCCTGTTCTGCCTTTTCAATCAGGCTGAGCATATCGCCCATTCCCAAAATTCTGGACGCCATCCGATCCGGATGGAACACCTCAAGATCGGTCAGCTTTTCGCCCATACCGCAGAACTTAATCGGCTTTTGCGTCACGGCACGCACCGAAAGCGCCGCACCGCCGCGCGTATCGCCGTCCAGCTTTGTCAAAACAACACCGCTGATGGCAAGGTCGCGGTTGAACGCGTCCGCCACATTCACGGCGTCCTGACCGGTCATGGCATCTACCACCAAAAGGATCTCCGCAGGATCCACGGCACGGACAATCTCTTTAAGCTCTTCCATCAATGCCTCATCAATGTGCAGCCGCCCGGCCGTATCGATAATCAGTACATCGTTTGCATGTGCGATTGCGTGCGCAAGGCCGGCTTTTGCAATACCGACCGCGTCCTGACTTCCCTCCATCGCGAAAACAGGAAGCTCCAGCTTGCCGCCGACTACCTGCAGCTGCTTGACTGCCGCAGGACGGTAAACATCGCAGGCACAAAGCAGCGGCCGCTTACCCTGCTTTTTTAAAAGTCCACCGAGTTTTGCCGCCGTTGTTGTCTTACCGGCACCCTGCAGACCGGCCATCATAATGACCGTAGGGGGCTTTGGTGAAATATTCAGCTTTTGTTCCGTACCGCCCATGAGCGAGACAAGCTCCTCATTGACGATCTTGATGACCTGCTGCGCAGGAGTTAAGGATTCCATCACCTCGGCGCCGGAAGCACGCTCCGTCACCTGTTTGACAAAGTCCTTTACCACCTTAAAGTTTACGTCTGCCTCCAGCAGCGCAAGCTTCACTTCACGCATGGCGTCCTTTAAATCTTTTTCACTGACTTTTCCTTTTCCTTTTAATTTTCGGAATGTGTTCTGTAATTTATCAGTCAAGCTTTCAAACGCCATTGCCGCACCTCCGTGAACTATTCCTCGTTGATTTCGCCGATGATGATAAGAATCCGATTGATTTTTCGTTTAATATCGTCGGAGAGATACCGCACATTCGGTGATGCCTCAACCTCTGAAATCAAATCGTCAATCTCACGCAATTTCTCTTTGATTCCCAAAAAACGCTGCGCCAAACCCAGCCGCTCCTCCACATCAAAAAGGATATGCTCGGCACGCTTAATATTATCGCGGACACCCTGACGGGTAATCCCCATATGCTCTCCGATTTCAGACAGGGACAAATCCTCATTATAATAAAGATCCACACTCTCCGCCTGGCGGTCTGTCAGCATATTCCGGTAAATTGAGAATAAAAGCGCGATTTGAACATTCTTTTCCATGCTCTCCACTCCGGTTCGGTTTGATCTGTAAAGTTTTTGCGCTTTACAGATCAATATTATACCGAAACACACGGAATCTGTCAAGCATTTTTTACAAAAAAACAGGATATTTTTTAGGAAAATCTCTGATTTTATTCTACAAAATCAAATTCAATTCCATACATCCGCACGGTGTCTCCCTCCTGGATTCCGGCCGCTTTCAGACGGTCGATCACACCGCTTTTGATCAGCGCACGCTGAAAATACTGCAGTGACTCATAATCGTCAAAATTGGTTGACCCGACAATTTTCCGCACACGCAGACCCTCTACCTCGTACGCATCCTCCACACGGCTGACCGTGATGGTATCATCGCGGCGCACCAAATCGGGATCATACATCTCGTATTCGTCCCCATCCTCGGTCTTGGGTATTTTAGAAAGCGTCTCCCAGGTATAATGCAGCACCTCGGAAATCCCCTTTTTCGTTGCGGCCGAGATCGGGAACACGCGATACCCCTCTTTCTCCAGACGATCGCGAAAGACTGCAAAGTTTTCGTCAAATCCGGGGATATCACTCTTGTTTGCCAGCACAATCTGCGGTTTTTCCGCAAGCTTTTCGCTGTAAAGCTTAAGTTCACGGCAGATTGCGTCAAAATCCTCCAGCGGATCACGCCCCTCTATCCCGGAAACATCCACGATATGCAAAAGCAGCCGCGTCCGTTCCACATGGCGCAAAAACTCATGGCCGAGGCCGACCCCCTCATGGGCGCCCTCAATAATGCCAGGAATATCCGCGATGACAAAGCCGCAGCCGTCCCCCATATCTACCACACCCAGGTTCGGCTTCAGCGTGGTAAAGTGATAGTTTGCAATTTTGGGCCGTGCATCGCTGACAATGGATAAAAACGTTGATTTTCCCACATTCGGAAAGCCCAAAAGCCCCACATCCGCAATCAGTTTCAGCTCCAAGGTCACGGTATATTCCTCACCCGGCATACCGGCCTTTGCAAACTTCGGCGTCTGCCTGGTTGCCGTTGCAAAATGGGAGTTGCCCCAGCCGCCGCTGCCGCCGCGGGCTGCAACCTTGCGCTGGCCGTCCTCTTTCATGTCGCAAATCACCAGACCGCTCTCCGCCTCACGGATTAAGGTGCCGACCGGTACGCGCACCTCCAAATCCGCGCCGCATTTTCCGTTACGCTTGGCATCGCGGCCATTGCCGCCGTTTTCGGCCAGGTATTTGCGCTTATAACGAAAATCCATCAGCGTATTGATGTTTTTATCCGCCACAAAGATGACGCTGCCGCCGCGGCCACCGTCGCCGCCGTCAGGGCCGCCTGCCGCAACGTATTTTTCACGGTGAAAGGTCACCGCTCCGTTGCCGCCGTCGCCGCCTCTGATAAATATTTTCGCCAGATCGGAAAACATATTGCCACCTCCTGTCTTTTATTTTCACCATTTTAGGGTTTTTAAAACAGCCTTCGCTCCAACCGATCCGCAATAATCCGGTAAATCCGTTTATCCGCAATAATCCAAAACCCGTTTTCATTTCGACTGTTTTCAAACCGAAAAAAGGGGCGGCGTCCGCCACCCCTTTTTATGCTTTCATTACTGAGCGATCTCGTAAACAGATACCTGTTTTTTCGTCTTGCCCTTACGCTCGAACTTTACTTTGCCGTCGATCAGTGCAAAGAGGGTATCGTCGGTGCCTTTACCAACGTTGATACCGGGATGAATCTTCGTACCTCTCTGACGAACCAGGATATTACCGGCCAAAACAGCCTGACCGTCGCCCTTCTTCACGCCAAGGCGTTTGGACTCGGAATCTCTGCCGTTTTTGGTACTACCCATACCTTTCTTATGAGCCATGTTTTCTCACTCCTTTATACCAATCTGAAAGAAACGGTTTGACACTCGTGTGCCTAATCCCGTATTAGCCATTGATGGCCGTAATCTCTACTTTTGTATAAGGCTGTCTGTGACCCTGTTTTTTGTGATAGCCCTTTTTGGACTTATACTTATACACAATCACTTTCTTTGCCTTGCCCTGCTTTGCAACAGATGCGGTTACGGTAGCGCCGTCTACATAAGGAGCGCCAACCTTGAAATCCTCACCGCCGACAACCAAAACCTTATCAAACGTAACGGTGCTGCCAGCCTCAGCGTCCAGCTTTTCGATGAAAACGACATCGCCCTGCTGTACCTTGTACTGCTTACCACCGGTTTCAATCACTGCGTACATATTCGTAATCCCTCCTATTACCCAAGACTCGCCATATAAGGTGTCCCGTCCGACTGCATGAATCAAAACGGAAAACTTAAACCTCTTCTGCGCGGTTACCGAAATATTGTACCATACTCCATTTTATTTGTCAACACCAAATTCACAATTTTATGTCCTGTTTTTAAACACGTTTTCCGTGCATACTTTTGTGCTCCAGATAAACCTCCTGCATGAGCTCTGCAAAGCTCCAGTCCCGGTTGGTCGGCGTCATCATCGCCTTCACCGGAATCGGCGCGATCTTTCTTCTTTGAAACGCGCCCATCAAGAGATCAAACTGCACCTTGCTCAAATCGCACATGAGAAGAAACTCACCGTACGCGCCCTGCGGCATATCCGCCGCGGGTTCCGCGCTCTCATAGCCGGAAAGTCCGGCAAGGTAACCCACCTTTTGGCAGATTTCCTCCGGCACAACCTCCTTCACCGCGATGCGCAGCGGCGCCGCTATGGCACGCAGCTGTGCCATCTTTTGTGTTCCGATCTTATAACATAAAATGCTTGCTTTCATATCGTCTACCTGTTTTTTGAAAATCTTTCTATAATCGCATCCACGATTCTTCCGGATGCAAGGCCGTCTCCGTACGGGTTCACTGCCTTTGCCATACGGTGGTAGGCATTTTCGTCCGTCAAAAGTTCGGATGCCATGCGCACAATCGTATCCTTATCCACTCCGGCAATTTTCACCGTACCGGCATCAACCGCCTCCGGCCGTTCGGTCTCTCCGCGCAGAACCAGCACCGGCTTTCCGAGCGAAGGCGCCTCCTCCTGCAAGCCGCCGGAATCCGTCAAAACCATAAATCCGCGCTGGATTGCGTTATGCAGTTCGTCAGCATTGACCGGCTCAATCAGCTTTACCCGATCCAGGTTGCCCAGGATCTCATAGGCCACCTCCCGTACGGCAGGGTTTAAATGCACCGGATACACAACCTCAATATCGTCAAAGGTTTCGACCAGTTCGCGTACCGCCGTGCAGATATTGCGCAGCGGCTGACCCAGGTTTTCGCGGCGGTGCGCCGTCATCACAATCACACGCTTGGTGTCCCACGGCATTTTGGCAAGTGTCGGATCCTTAAAGGTATAATCCTCACGCACAGTTGTTTTCAGTGCGTCAATCACCGTGTTGCCCGTCACAAAAATATCCGCGTCACTGACGCCCTCACGGAGCAGATTCTGCCGGTTGCGCTCGGTCGGTGCAAAATGCATGTCCGCGATCACGCCGGTCAGACGGCGGTTGATTTCCTCCGGGAACGGCGCGTATTTATCGTAGGTACGCAGCCCAGCCTCAACATGGCCGACTGCAATCTGGTTATAGAACGCCGCAAGACTTCCGACAAACGTGGTGGAGGTGTCGCCGTGTACCAGCACGATATCCGGCTTTGCCTCCTTCATCACCCGATCCAGTCCCTCCAGCGAATGACCGACAATTTCCACCAGGGTTTGGCGCTGCTTCATAATATTTAAGTCAAAATCCGGCGTGATATGAAAAATCTCAAGCACCTGATCGAGCATCTGCCGATGCTGCGCCGTCACGCAGACGATGGAGTCAATGATATCACTGTGCTTTTCCAGCTCCTTCACCAGCGGCGCCATTTTGATTGCCTCCGGCCGCGTGCCGAAAACCGTCATTACTTTGATTTTATTCATCCTTCTTTTCCTCCATGTAAGATAAGTCCCGGTTATCGTCACTGTGCAGCGAAGGGTCTTTCAGTTCTCCCATCAGATGCAGAGACACCAGTATAATAAGCAGTACTGCCAAAATCAATAAGATTCCGCGCAGATACCCCTTGATCGAGACAACCACGGCAGTCAGACACAAAACGGCCGTCAGCGTATACAAAATTGCAACCGTCTTTCGCTGCGAAAAGCCCATGTCCAAAAGCCGGTGATGCAAATGGCCGCGATCCGGCGACATCGGCGATCTGCCGGTTAAAATGCGGCGTATAATCGCAAACATCGTATCAAAAATCGGCAAGCCCAGCACCAAGAGCGGAATCGCAAACGAGATGATGGCCGATAGCTTTAAAACGCCCTGAATGGAGATACAAGCCAGGATAAAGCCCAAAAACAGTGCGCCGGTGTCTCCCATAAAGATTTTGGCCGGGTTAAAGTTATACGGCAAAAATCCGAAACCGGCGCCGGCAACCGCCGCCGTCAGAATCGCGACATTGGAGTTATTGCTGATCAGCGTCAGCGCCAAAAGCGACATGGAGGCGATGGACGATACGCCGACCGCCAGACCGTCCAGACCGTCAATCAGGTTGACCGCATTACAGATTCCCACAATCCAGATAACCGAAACCGCAACCGAAACCCAGTAATTCAGCACGATATACGGCGCACCGAACCAATGGGAAAAGGGGTTGGCAAAGTGTGCGATCCGAACGCCGGAATAGACCACCACGGTTGCCGCAATGATCTGACAAAGCAGCTTGACAATCGGCCGCATATCCGTCATATCGTCGATAACGCCGACCGTAACAATAATGACGCAGCCGATTAAGATGCCCATGGTCTCGTGGTCGATGGTTGCAAAGCACAAGACACTGACAATAAATCCGTAAAAAATTGCAAGACCGCCAATCAGCGGAATCGGCTTTTTATGCACCCGTCTGGCGTCCTTTGGGACATCGATGGCATTGATTTTATGGGCAAGCGAAATCACCATCGGGGTCGCCGCAAAGGAAATCAGCCCTGCAACCAGCAACGCCAGACACACATAGAGATTTTGATCAAAAAGCATGTTTGCTTCCTCCTGTTCCAGCCGAAAACGAAAATCCGCCTCCCAACATCGGAGCCTGAATGATCCTCTTTCGGCTTTTCATCCCGGCAAGCCGCCTACGGCTGGATAAATCCAACCTTGCGGTAAACCTTGGACAGCGTTTTCATTGCCGTCTTTGCCGCAACCTCCGCGCCGCGGCGATAGACCTGCTCTAAATAATCCTTATTTGCCATGAGATCCCGATATCTTTCCTGTATCGGCCGCAGAGTCTCTGCCACTGCCTCGGCAACCGCAGCCTTAAAATCGCCGTAGCCCTTGCCGTCAAACAAAGCCTCAATCTCGTCCATACTCTTGCCGGTCACCGCGGAATAGATGCTCATCAGATTTTCGATGCCCTCTTTTCCCTCACCGCGCTTGACCTCGCTGCCGGAATCCGTAACCGCGCGCTTGATTTTGCGCACCACGGCATCGATCGGATCAAGCAGCAAAATATAGCCGTTTTCATTCGGATCCGATTTAGACATCTTCTGGGTGGGATCCTGAAGGCTCATGATTCTGGCGCCGACTTTCGGGATATATCCCTCCGGCACCTTAAAGGTCTCACTGTATGCGTTATTAAAACGGTTTGCAAGATCGCGCGTCAGTTCCAAATGCTGGCGCTGATCTTCGCCGACCGGAACCAGATCTGCCTGATAAAGCAGGATGTCCGCCGCCATTAACGAGGGATAGGTAAACAGTCCTGCGTTGATATTATTCTCATGCTTTCTGGATTTATCCTTAAACTGCGTCATACGGGACAGCTCGCCCATATACGTGTTACAGGTCAGCACCCAGGAAAGCTGCGCATGCGCCGGAACGTGGGACTGGAAAAAGACCGGGCTTTTTTCCGGGTCAATGCCGCACGCCAAAAACAACGCCAACAAATCCATTGCGTTCTTCCGAAAATCCTTCGGCACCTGGCGCACCGTAATGGTGTGAAGATCCGCCAGCATAAAATAACATTCGTATGTATCGTCCTTCTGCAAATCCACCCAGCTGCGCAGCGCACCGACATAGTTTCCGAGCGTCAGGGCGCCGGATGGCTGGATTCCGCTTAAGATTCTCTTCTTCTCTGCCATATCAGTCACCTACCACTTCTTTCAAAACCTCGCCGAGCGCGCGGATTCCGCTGCGGATTTCTTCCTCCGATGCGGTGGAATAATTCATGCGGAACGTGCTGTAACTTGCCTTGTCATCAATCATGGTCGTTGCGCCCGGCACAAAAGCCACGCCGCGCTCTAACGCCTTTTGCATAACCGCCTTGCTGTCGTACTGCTCTGGCATGGTACAAAACAGGAACAGGCCGCCCTGCGGACAGGTATGGGTCACCGACGCCGGGAACTCGCGATCCATGCACTCCATCATCAGCTTGCACTTTTTTCCGTATGCCGCACGCAGCTTTGCGATATGCGCGTCAATATCAAAGCGGGTCACAAATTCATATGCAATCATCTGCGACAAAACATTGGTGTGTACATCCTCTACCTGCTTGCAGATAATCATCCGCTCCATCAGTGCCGGGTCGCAGCTGACGTAACCCAGACGAAGTCCCGGCGACAAAATCTTGGAAAACGTGCTGAGATATACCACACGCCCCTCGGTATCCATGGACTTGATGGTCGGAATCTCCTCACCGGCAAACCGAAGCTCGCCGTAGGGGTTGTCCTCAAATATGATAAAATCATACGTTTTTGCAAGCTCCAGCAGCTTTTTGCGCTTTTCATAGGACATGGTGATTCCGGACGGATTCTGGAAGGTAGAGATCGTATAGAGCACCTTTACATTCGGGTGCGCCTTCAGCGTTGCCTCCAGCTTTTCCATATCCATGCCGTCACTCTCTACCGGAACGCCGTAAAGCTCGGCATTGTTAGAACGGTACGCGTTCAATCCGCCGATAAAGCTTGGCTCCTCGCACACAACACCGTCACCGGGATTTAAAAGCGATTTTGCCGCAAGGTCGATGCCCTGCTGGCCGCCGCTGACGATAATGGTATCGTCACGGTCGCTGATGATTCCCTGTCTTTTCAGCCGTGCAATGACCCAGTCGCGCAGCGGCGTATATCCCTCGGTCACTCCGTACTGCAGCGCAACCTCGCCCTGATTTTTTAAAACGTCTGCCGCGATCTCCGCCAGCTCCTCTTTCGGGAAAAGCTTGGGATCCGGCGCACCGCCGGCAAACGAGATAATACCCGGTTTTGCCAGCAGTTTAAAAATCTCACGGATGGCAGATGCCTCTAAATGCTTGACCTTATCCGAAAACTTCTTTTGTATTTCCTGCATTTTTACCACTCCTCACTGTATTTACAATCTATGACGGCAAGCCGAAAAACGCCAAAATTCGTCATTTCAGGCAAACCGCAACGTCCCTCTTATGCTTCGCCGTGTTCTTTCCAATGCTGATAAAGCAGTTCAAACAGCGCAATCACGGCCGCCAGAATCAATAAAAGATGGGTCGCAAGATCCAGTCCGCGCTTGATGCGCAAAAGACGCATCTTTCGTTTTGCCTTGCGCCGTCCTTTGCGAATCGCGCGGTCTGCGTGCTTTGCCGCCGACTCTAAGGTCTCGCCGGCACGGTGCACGTACGGCGCCGCGTACCTTGCTGCCTCGTCACAGTATTCTTGCCATTTTAACATGGAATCTACCTCCTGCCTATTCTTCGCTGCAGCTCTCCATTTCTGCAATATAGGGAAGCTGGCGATAACGTTCGTCAAAATCCAGTCCGTAGCCGACAATAAATTTATCCGGAATCTCAAATCCGGTATAGTCCGCCTCAAATTCCACCTGACGGCGGGACGGCTTGCTCAAAAGCGCACACACCTTAATGGACGCTGGGTTCCGCTTTTGAAGCATCGGAATCAGCTGCACCAGGGTGTTGCCGGAGTCGATGATATCCTCTGCCAAAAGCACATGCTTTCCGGCGATATCAATATCGATGTCCTTTTTAATCTTGATTTCGCCGCTGCTCTCCGTACCGCGGCCGTAGCTGGAAACCTGCATAAAATGCACCTGAATATCACCGCGAAGCTGCCGCACCAGATCGCCGATAAAGACAAAACAGCCCTTTAAAATACCCAAAACGATCAGTTCTTTGTCTCCGTAGTCGGCGTTAATCGCCGCCCCCAATTCTTCTACCTTATTTTTAATTTCCTCTTCCGTCAGCATAATCTTGCCAACCCTCATCTGTTGTGTCATAGGTAACCACCAGCCCTCTCCTTTGTTTTATGTCTCCCTTATATGGCTCCGCCACACGGCAGCCAATGACCGCAAGCACCTGATCATCACTGCAAAGCAACGGCAAGGTATCGCGTATATGGTTGGGAATCTTTTGATCTATCATAAAATTTTTTAATTTTTTTTCTCTTCCATCGGCAAAAACCGCAATGCGGTCACCGTTTCTGCGCGTCCTGAGAACAAGGCGCATGCCGCTGAGTTTTTCGGTATCTAACACCATCTGATTCTCTTTTATGGTCTGTCCTGCCTCCGCCTCGTCAAAGCGGATGTGCCAGGCGCCGAACGAATAACTGTTGCCGCACGCGACCTCAATCGGCTCCGGCGAAGGCGCCTCTTCCCGCTCCGGCGCAAACGCCAGCCAGCCGTAACGCACCGTCACATTAAGCCCCTGCGGCAGGATCGCCTTTGCGCCGGTCTCTTTATCCAAAAGCTGCCGCACCGCCTCCCAGTGCTGCCGGCTGACAAGGTAATCTCTTCCCATCACCTTTTGTGCCGCCATTTTCAGCAGCCGTGTCGCGATGGACGGCGCGAGCATCCGCAGCGATTCAATATCCAAAACCACCGGCTCCTCTTTCGGACTTGGGTTGCCGATGCGCCGATAAAGCCGCGCCGCGTAACCGTCTATAAAATCCCCGTCCTCTCTCATGTTGGCAGCCAGCACGCTGAGCGTCCCCAGAATGTTGGGATTAAACTCCTTTTCAAGCATGGGCAGCAGAAGATGCCGAATCTTGTTTCGGGTACAGTCATCTTCTAAATTGGTGCTGTCGATACAATAGGGCAAATCATTTTCCATGCAATACGCCTCAATCTCCGCGCGGCTGACATCAAGCAGCGGACGAATCACGCCGTCCGGCCGCACGTAACGGATCCCGGCAAGACCCGAAATCCCGGCGCCGCGCAGAATCCGCATCAGCACTGTCTCTGCCTGATCGTTACGGTTGTGCGCCGTTGCGACCGCCTGCGCGCCGATCTCATCACGAATCTCATGAAAGCATCGGTACCGCGCCAGCCGTCCGGCCGTCTCAAGCGATATCTTTTCGGATTTTGCAAGTTCCGGCACCGAAACCGACCTTTCGATGAACGAAACACCAAGCTTTTGGCAGAATTCCTCGGCAAAAGCGGCGTCACGGTCGGCCTCTGCGCCCCGGATTCCATGCCGGATATGTACCGCGGTCAGCGTGAGTGAAAATTCCTCTTTCAAGGCGTTCATCACATGCAAAAGGCAGACGGAATCGGCGCCGCCGGATACACCGATCAGCACGTGATTTCCCTCTTCTGTCATGGCATGCTCTCTGATTGCGGCACGCACCGTCTCGCGCACTTTCCTCGTGTTACATTGCATGGTTTTCGCTCCAGTCCGTAAACATGGTATATTCGCCGATCCAGGTCAGATACTCATATCCGACCTCACCGTTTCTGTGCTTGGCAAAGTTGCATTTTGCCTTGTTGGGCTCTTCGGCATCCTCATGATAATAGCCGTCCCGATGCAAAAACATAACCATATCCGCATCCTGCTCGATCGCACCGGAATCACGCAGATCGCTGAGCAGCGGCTCTCTCTTTTCCTTATCGGAGGCACGGCTCAGCTGCGACAGTGCAATAATCGGAATATTTAAATCGTTTGCTAAAATCTTTAAGGTACGGGAAATCTCGGATATCTCATTCTGGCGGTTGCCGCTGCGGCCGCCGCCCGTAATCAGCTGCAAATAGTCGATCACCACAAGGTCAAGACCCCGATCCAGCATCAGCTCCCGGCAGCGTGCGCCGATCTCGCTGACGGTGATGCTGGAGGTGTCATCCACATAAATCCCCGCATCGCCAAGCGCCGCAACCGCATTGCCGATCTTGCCCCATTCCTCATCCTTAATTTCGCCTTTTTTGATCCGCTCGGCGCTGATTTTTGCCTCGGCGCTGATAAGACGGTTCACAAGCTGCGCAGACGGCATCTCCAGGCTGAAAATGGCAACGTTCTTCTTTGCCTTTACGGCCACGTTTTGCGCGATGTTGAGCGCAAAGCTTGTTTTACCCATGGCCGGCCGCGCCGCCAGAATAATCAATTCCGCCGCATGCAGCCCGGAGGTTCGCCGGTCAATATCAATAAACCCGGTCGGGATTCCGGTGATCTTATCCTGTCTTTTGCTGAGCATTTCCAAATGCTCCAGACTTTCTGTCAGGTACTGGCTGATATGAACCAGACCCTTGCTGCTGCGATCCTGTGAAATTTTAATCACATCGTCCTGCAGCGCCGCAATGATCGCGTCCGTATCCTCATCGCCGCGGTAACACTGACCGCGCACCGTATCGGCAATGTGTATCAGACGGCGCTTGACCGCCTTATCCTTGACAATGCCGGCATAGTAGCTGACGCTGTCCGTGGACGGAACCAGATTGGCAACCTCAACGATAAACTGAATGCCGCCGATTTTTTCCAGCGTGCCGCGCAGGGTCAAATGCTCCTTTAAGGTGACAAGATCAATCGGCTTGCCCATATTATAAAGCTCGATAATCGCCTCAAAAAGCTCCCGATGGCGGTCGATATAAAAATCCTCGCCGCGCACCAGCTCCAGCACCGAAGGAATGCAGTCCCGGTCCAAATAAATCGCCCCAAGCACCGATTGTTCCGCCTCATTGCTGAACGGCATGGAAAACTCGGCGCTCTCCGGCGGAGCGGTTAAATTCTCCTCATACATGGTATCTCACCTGTTTTCCTAAAACTACGCTTCCGTTACCTCAACTTTAAAGGTGCCTACGATTTTGGGATACAGGGTTACCTGCACCTCACGGATGCCGCAGGTCTTGATCCCGTCCGGCAGGTCAATCTTACGCTTGTCCACATCGATGTTATACTGCTCCTTCAGCGCCTTTGCAACGTCTTTTGAAGTAATCGAGCCAAACAGTCTTCCCTCTTTGCCGGCCTTGGCGGTCAGCTTTACCTTGACCTCCTTCATCCGTTCGGCAATGTTGGACGCCTTTAACTCTTCCTGGTTGCGCTTATACTGCTCCGCGCCGCGCTTGCCCTCCAGTTCATTGAGCGCCTGCTTGGTCGCAAGCTTTGCAAGTCCCTTGGGAAGCAAAAAGTTGTTCGCATATCCGTCACTGACGTTAATCAGATCGCCCTTCTTTCCCTGTGCCTTTACATCCTGCAATAAAATAACTTTCATGATCGGATCCTCTCTTTCTCTATGGTTACGTCTTTTGTCTCTACTTCGTCTTTACGCGGTTTTCTTCAAAGACCACCTCGTCAATCGCGCTGCAAAGCTCTGCCTCGGCAAGGCTTAGATTGTTATTGCTCAGCTGCGCACCGGCAATCGTAATATGGCCGCCGCCGCCCAGTTTTTCCAGTATTACCTGCACGTTGACCGAGCCTAACGAACGGCCGCTGATAATGATGCGGTTGCCGTCTGCGGCAAGCACAAACGCCGCCTCAATGCCGCGGATTCCCAAAAGCTCATCCGCCGCCTGGGCAACGACCAGCTGCATATCCGCACCGCGTTCGCTGCACAGTGCAATCGCGATGTTGCTGCGATAGATTTTTGCATGGCTGATAATACGGGAACGCTGAATATACGTGTTTAAATCACTGCGGAAAAGCCGCTTGACATTGACCGGATCAACCCCAAGGCGGCGCAGATATGACGCGGCCTCAAAGGTACGCACCCCCGTTTTAAAGGTAAAGCCTTTGGTATCTAAATAGATACCGCTGTAAATCGCCTCCGCCTCATAGGGTTCCATGGTACTGTCACTGTCGATGTAGGGGATCAGCTCGGTCACCATCTCACTGGAAGAGGACACGTACGGTTCATGATAGCTGAGCACCGTATCTTCAATAAATTCCTCACCGCGGCGATGATGGTCGATCAGTACCACGTTTTGAATATTTTTGAGTACGCTGGGATATTCCACAATGCTGGGGCGATGGGTGTCCACCACAATCAGCAGCGTTTTTTCATCGATGAGATCCAGTGCGCGGGTCTCGCCGATGATGCGCTCCCGATACTCGTCATGCTCTAACAAACTGTCCAAAATGATGCGGACATTATTATGCACGCGATCCAGCGCGATATAGACATCCACCTTTTTATCACGCAGAATCCGAAACAGGCCAACGGCCGCGCCAAGGCTGTCCGCGTCCGCGTTGCTGTGTCCCATAATGATAACACGGGAGGCCTGCTCGGCCAGATCCCGCAGACTGTGCGCAACCACACGCGCCTTGACCTTGGTGCTCTTTTCCACCTCACGGCTCTTTGCGCCGTAGAACTGGAATCCGACCGCCGTCTTTACAACCACCTGGTCGCCGCCGCGGCCGAGCGCCATCTCCAGCGCCACGGCAGCCAGCTGCTCATTCTCGCGCAGCGTGTCCTTGGACTGTCCGACCCCAATACTAAAAGTGGCCGGAATCCGATTCCCCTGCTGCACCTTTTTTACCTCGTCCAGGATCGTGAACTTCTCCTGCATGAGCGGCGCAAATCTTGCCGCCTCAAACAAAATCATAAACTTATCCCGTTCATAGCGCACGGCGACACCGCCGCCGCGTTCTACCCAGGTATTGACGCAGTGTTCAATCTGCCCCACCAAGGAACCGTGGCTGCTGTTCGGCGTGCTCTTGATGACCTCGTCATAGTTATCGATCACCGCGGCACAAACCACGATCTTTTTATCTTCCATCTGTTTCAGCAGCTGCTTTTGCGCCGACACATCCACAAAATAGATGCTGAGCAGCTTCACTCTCTTCTCTTCCTGGCGGACCGAAACCATCCGCCCCGTCACGATATAGTTTCTGTCGCGAAAGCTGTATTCCTCCGGGCTGGGATCTCCGTCCTCGACAAAACGGCTGAACTGCAAATCCGGAAGGATATCCTGGATGTACTCGCCGAAAAAGTTTTCCCGCTTTCGGCCGGTCATCTCCAAAAAACGGTCGTTGTACCACTGAATCGCACCGCCGGTGGTCGTCACCGCCATCGGCGCCGGAAAATTCAGCACGGCGGCACGGGTCGCCGATTCACTGCAAAAGGAAAACTCACGCAGGGCGGCAGTCAGCTGCCTTGTCCGGCGGCGCATCGTCACAAAGCCGACAGCTGCAAGCAAAACCGCCGCAAACATCTGCACACAACCCAAAACCCCGATTACGGTACCAATCCGTATTCCCAGGATCAGAAACAAAAATCCAAAGACAAACAATATCCCCGACAACAGCAGGTTATTCTTAGAAAATATGCGTTTTGCCAGATTTTCTAAACTATCATTCATGTCCCACACGCTCCTCACCTGTCTTGTGCAAGTGCCTGAAGTCAAAGATGCCGTCAATCATGCCCAAAATACATAGCCCCTGCAATACCAAAGACATCAACACGTATCCGGCCAAAAAGGCCGCAAAATAGATTCCAAACCTCGCGTATCCGGACGGAACCTTGCTGCAAAGCTTAAAATCAATCAGTGACAGGCCGCAGACGGTGAAATATACATAAAGCAGCGCCACCAAATTTTTGAGTGCGGCCGTCGGCACGCTTGCATCCTGCGAAAAGCTTGTTACAACAAACATCAGCATCGCCGCATAACACATGGATCTTGGCGCGCTGAAAAGGCAAAACGGCCGGTACGGAATCCGAATCTGCCGCACCCTGCGCAGCAGAAAGCTCCCTGCCGCAAGCGTTTCCACCGCGATCAATACCGATGCCGCAACCAAAAAGGTCGGTATATACAAAAAGATATAATTTTGCACCTGTTCAAACAGCTGGTTCCAAAGAATATTGACCGTTTGCGCCTGCGCACCGCTCTTTTGAAGCAACATCTGAAGCATCGGATCGAGCGCATTTTTGGTTTGTGCAATCGACTGCGAAATGGTATCCTCAATACCGTGGCCGCCGGTGCTCGCATTCCACAAAATCAGCTGCAGCAAGATGCCAAACAGCACCGCCGCCGACGCTGCCGCAACGGTTCTTAAAAAGCCGCGTTTTTTTGCCGTTGCAAAACCGATCACCACGCCCGGCAGAAGATTCATAATGCCGCCAAGCACTGCGGCAAGAATATTTCCCGTAAATAAAAAAACCAAAAGAATCGCCGCAGCAGCGGCCGTGGCCGAAAGCTTTGTGCCGAACCGAACCCCCAAATCCATCATAGGGATTCCGGCCGCAAGCAGCGTGATGATGCCAAGCGGCGGCACCGCGTTTCCGATGATCATCAAAAGCGCGGAAAGCGCCGCACAAACCGCTCCGTTTGCGATCGCCCTCGCATTCTTATTTTTCATAAACTTCCCTCTCTTCGGCAAGGCATCCAAGCAGTGCGCTGAGATCGCCAAAACGCCGCTCCAAGATATGGCCGCTCCCGATTCCTTCTTTGAGCATTGCCTTCATATCATCCGTGATGTCATCATAGTCCAGCCCCAAACGGCTGCACAAAAGATAGATTTTTGTGATGAGACGGGCTGCGTCCTCCGTCAAGTCCTCTCTGGTCTCTTTGTCCGCCTCCGCCGAGATATCCCCAAACAGATCCGTCACATTCTGAAGAATTTCAACTTTGAGCAATTCCACCGCTTTGATGTTATTGGCAATATCGATCTCCATCACTCTGCCTCCTTCATTCTGACGCCGTGTTTGAGATACACTCCCGGCTATTCTATTATAATAGCAAAAAAACGTGCTGATTTCAACTATATTTTCAATAAAAAGGGGAAAATTTTTTATACGATCCTGGTGATTTCGTCTCATTTCATGAAAACTCCTGCCAATATGCCCGCAAATACGCATTTTTCGGAATTTTCACACGTCCATGCTTTTTTCATATACTGCAAATAGAGACTGTAATATTAAGACGATAAAAGGAGGGTGACAACCTTGCAATATCAAACTCTTGAAAGCCTTCCTCTTGCCCGGGAGGCTTACATATACCGGTTAAACTCTGCCGGAGAAGGCCGCAGACGGCTTTTGGACTTAGGATTTTCCGTCGGCAGTCCCGTAACAGCGCTGTTTCGCAGCCCGTTTGGCAGCCTGACCGCCTATCGGATTATGGGAAGTATCATCGCGCTGCGCCCGGAGGACGCAAGCCAGATTCTGATTTGTCCTCCAAAAAGGGAGGCGCTTTTATGACCGCACCGCAGCGTATCATTTTTGCCGGGAACCCCAACGTCGGGAAAAGCACCGTTTTTAACGCGCTGACAGGGCTAAAGCAACACACCGGAAACTGGACCGGGAAAACCGTCAAGCTCGCCTCCGGCACGTTTTGTGTCCGCGACCGATGCTATGAACTCTGGGATCTTCCCGGCACCTACTCCATCATCTCCAATTCGCCGGAGGAAGAAGTCGCACGGGACGCCATCTGTTTTCAGGATGCCGCGTACACCGTCATTGTCGCCGATGCGACCTGCCTTGCACGCAATTTAAATCTGGTACTGCAAATTTTAGAGATCACACCGCGCGCCGTGCTGTGCGTGAATCTGCTCGATGAGGCAAAACGAAAAAACATCCGCATTGATCTTGACGCACTCCGCCGCAGACTCTCGATCCCGGTCATCGGCATCACCGCCAGAGACCGCACGGATATCCGCCGTCTCAAAAAATTTTTAGCCGGGATCGGCGATGACGATTTTCCGATTCAAAGCACGCCGCCGGTTCGCTACTGCGCACCGCTGGAGGCCGCCATCGAGGTGATGGAGCAGACGCTCTCGCATTTAACCTTTGACCGATTCAGCCGCCGGTTCATGGCGGTAAAGCTGCTGGATAACGACCTGAGCGCAGCAAAGCTGATGGATCATTTCGATTTGACCGCAGAGCAGCGAACCACCATTTTAAACGCCGCAAAGGCGCAGCAAAACGCGCTCGCGGCGCAGGGCATGCCGGCCGTTGCACTGCGCGATGAAATCGTCGGCACTTTGGTTGAGACCGCCCGAAATTTAATGGTGCTCTGCACGCATGCCTCTCCGGACGGCGCTGCGGCAGCTCCGGCAGCAGCCGACCGGCTGCTGACCTCACGCCGATTCGGCATTCCGATTATGATCGGCTTTTTGGGCGTGTTGCTTTGGCTTACCATTTACGGCGCAAACCTTCCGACGCAGCTGCTCATGACCTTTTTCGGCTATATAAAGCCCTATCTTGAAAGCGTGCTGCTTGCCCTCTCGCTGCCGCCGGTGCTTGTCAGCCTTTTGACCGACGGCGTATACCAGACAACCGCATGGGTCACCGCCGTCATGCTGCCGCCGATGCTCATCTTCTTTCCGCTGTTTACCTTGCTTGAGGACTTGGGTTTTCTGCCGCGGCTTGCCTTTAATTTAGACGGCTGCTTTCAATCCGCCGGCTCCTGCGGACGGCAGGCGCTTACCATGTGTATAGAGAAATTTAAGATGTTTTGTCTATACAACCTATAAAACGATAATATATCTTTATACGCTGATATTTTGTTTTCTTCCCTTCAGCGTTCTTTTGATAGTGACCTTGTTCTATTTCGATGCGATCAATAAGTTTTTTTAACAATGGCTTTGATAATTCATTAACTTCTGTAACCTCATCTAGTAGTGCAAAAAAATCATTATATAAAGTAATTTTCATCATATCAGGCTGCATCTGTTTTTTTATTTCAGAGACAGAGCGTTCTAAAGAAGTATATTCCGCTTCATATTCCGATGACAGATTTTTATATATCGCCTCTGTCATTTTGCCAAAAGAAAAATCTTCGTATGCTTTCTTCAGCAACAAAGTAACCTCTTGCATGCGATGTTCTAATTTGTTTTGAGCGTCAGTGATTTTGTTGTTGGCTTTAATTTTGACTTGTCCATTTTCCAACTCATCTACAATAGACTTTCTATCTTCATAAGATAATGATAGCCAAAACCTAATTTCTTGCAGAACAGTATTGTATAACAACTCATAATCTATGAAGTGATTGCTACATTCCTTTGCTCCATAGCATTTATATCCACCACAAGCTAAGTTATAGATACTCCCCTTCTTTCTTGATGGGGCAGTTGTCATGTTGCGACCACAATCTGCACATTTTGCAATGCCGGAAAAGATATTGGAAAAACCTTTGGTTGGCTGGTTTTTTCTTGCCACGGCACGGCTACGCACTACATCATACATTTCTTCAGATATTAGTGGTTCATGGGTATTTCTTACTTCTATCCATTCGTCTGTATGATTATTGCGTACATCTTTACTTTTGAAAGACACTTTAGTGGTTTTCCCTTGTTGTGTATGACCTAAATAGACACGATTTTTAAGCATTTTGCAGACTATAGATGAAGTCCACTCTTTTCGTTTGCTATAGTTTTCGATGTCTAAATAAGGTCTTGATAAGCAACGATATACAGCTGGAGTTGCAATTCCCTTATCATTAAGATAATTTGCTATTTCTTTTGGGGGTCTCCCTTCAAACGCCATTTGAAAAATTTCTTGCACAATGTGAGATACTTGATGGTCAATCACCAGATGATTTTTATTGCCATTTTCGATATCTTTCTTATATCCATAAGGTGCGAAACTACCAATATAATCACCCTTTTCCATTTTGGCACGGAACGAAGTGCGTATCTTATTGCTTATATCTCTCGCATACATCTCATTCATCAAAAGCATAAATGGCGCAGTCATTATTGAGCCGTTTGTCAAACTTAAGGTATCATATCCTTCAATAACTGCTATGTATCGCACTCCACGGCTTGGAAAATACTCATCTAATAAGTCAGAAGTTTTTGCACTATTTCTTCCTAATCTTGATAAGTCTTTTGTTATAACACAATTTATAACACCCTTTTCAATGTCTTTAATCATTCTCTGAAAATTGGGTCTGTCATAATTTGTCCCTGAATAGCCATCATCTACATACTCATCTTGAATAATTATATTATGTGCTTTTGCAAATTCTTGTAAAATATTTCTTTGTGTAGATATACTTGAACTTTCACCACTATTTTCATCGTCTTTTGATAATCTTAAATAAAGCCCAGCTTTGTAAATTAACTGTTGTGTCCTCATTTGTTCCTCCTTTCTGAAAAGTCCACAACAGTTGTACTGCTTTGACTATTATAACACTTTTTTGATGAATCGTGAAGAAAAAAAGTTTTTTGTTGTTCCTCTATATAGTTTTTTAATAGATCATTGATGCGTGTATTATTTGTAAATTGTCTCTCTACTGAAACAATATTGTTACCATATTCATATTGTATTGTATTTGATTTCTCAGTTTCGTCCATATGAGTCACCCCGTTATTATTATATGAACGAATTTTATTTTTAATGTTTGTAAACGCATGTGATGTAGGACATGGTATACTATTTACAGAATTTATAAATGTGTTGTTCAATAATCATTTCTCCTTTTCGTTATATATTAAAAGAGGCACTACCCGTTAAGGTAACACCTCTTTCCTTAAATTTCACATAAATCTTTGTATTCTTGTAGTAAATCATTGTTATTTTCTTCTACGATAAATTGTCTTGCTTTTGTGCTTAAATATTTGTGATTCATAATTACGCTTGTCATACCAACACTCCCGCTTGCGGATAAGAAACGTCTTATAGCGGTATGCCGAAAGTCCAAATGTCTTAAATTCGGCACATCAATTATGTCACCTAATCTGGCACACCATTCTCCGATAGTTGTTTTTGTCAATGGTGTATTTTTATTGCAGTTAGCATCTATATGACTTCTAAATACATAACCGCAGTCATTCAATCCTTTTTTTGCTCTTAAATTACGCATTGCTTGTAGCTGCTTTGACACATATTCATTAAAAAAGAACTTCTCATCACTCGATTGTATCATCCTTTTATCAAAGCTAACGTGTTCCCACTTCAAATTTTGTATGGTGCTTACGTCTGCACCGGAAGAAAGAGAAAACATTGCATAAGCCTTCAAATGCAACGGTGCTTTGGCTTTGATTTTTTCGATTTGTTCATCGGTAATAAAATTCGTGGATAACTGCTTGCTTTTTCGGTCTGCTTGTACTGATAGTTTCTTTACTTTCATAGGCTGTCATCATTCATCTTTTGCCAATCATTCATAAAAGGAACATCCAATGCAACAACTCTGATACCTTTTGATTGAAGGTCTTTAATCTCCACAATTACATCGTCTGCGTTTCTACCGAGACGGTCAACGTCACATATAATCAATGTATCTCCGTTTCGCATCTGTTTTTTCATATTATGATAGTTAGGTCTGTTTTCTGCTTTTGTTCCTCCCGTGATAGTGTCTGAAACAAATTCATCAATCTTAAAGTTGTTGGCAACGGAATACTCAATAATAGTTTGTTGCTGCCGGTCTACTTTTTGAGTTGCTTTCGTTGTCGATATTCGCATATAGCAGAAAATTTTATTTTCCAACTTCTTTTCCTCCGTTTCTTTCTACAAAATCCATAACTTATTTCGTGTATGTTTTTTAAAGGCTTTTACGCTCGATTTTTAAAAGTAAAATGCCTTCATGTAAGCAATTGTTTTTGTGTAAGGTCAAAATATTGATTTGCATAACAAAATATGTTATAATATCTTATATAGTAGATATTCTCTTTTACCGTAAAGCAATATTATTTAGGAGTGACGATCATAGAAATAGAAATTAAAGACCGCAACAAATTTAAAGAGTTTTTTAACAAAGTACGAAATATATATGAAGACTTACTCTTTTCCATTATACAGAAAATACCGGAGCGGTTTATTCCTTCCTTTATTATGGAATGGCTTGACCGCTATACCGATAGAAGAATAAATCAGCTAAAGCAACAGCAGATAAAAGCCACATGGCAAAAGATGTATTTACAAGATGCCGTAAATCAAATTCACAAAGATAAAGCACCAACGGAGGAATGACCTCTGAAGGTGCTTCTTTTTTTATGCTCTCTGTGCTTTCTGTGCCTGAATCATCCGATGAATTTCCATGCCTCTTACGTTATAGTAGTCTCTTTTTTCCTGTTCGGTCATACCTTTTGTTTTGTTATAGTTATTTTCTCTTACTTTGTGGATGTCCTCAATGGTGAATTTTGGACTAATAACTAATGTATGCATAATCATTCCTCGCTTTCCAATAAGACTGTAGGATTTAAAATCTCTATAGGTTTATATCCCTTTAAGTTTGTAATTGCTCTAACGCCTCTGATAGTCTTAATATTAACTATATGTTTGAAGTTCCAAGAGATGATACAATCACATCCGTATATAACCGCTGATGCGATATGTTGACAATCATCATAACTCTTTTGTGTTAATATTCCCATATCAATAAGCTGCTGTGCAACTTCTGACATATCTTCTGTGATTTCAATAGGGGTGTAGTCAATTTCTCCAAGATGTTTAAATAACTCTGTCCTTTTCGGCTCAGGGCAATTATCTATTTCCTGAAGTGTTACAGTTGATAAATAAACATCGTATTTGCCCGCTTTGAACATATCCCATAATTTTAAGGTCTCTGACATTTTTTCGGGAACGTCCTCTTGCATAAGGTGACTAATAACAGAAGTGTCCAAATATACTTTTAACTTGTTCATCGGTAATCACTCCTTTGCTTTATTTTCTCCCTTTTGAATTTTATTCTTTTCTCGTATTGAAACGATACGCTCTCCAATTTCTTTTTGAATTAGAGACAATATCCATTTATTCACACTCAATTTATCGGTCTTTTCTTTTTTTGCTTTTTCCTTAAGATGTTCTTCTATTGTGTCATAGTATTCTAAAGGTACACGGACTTTTATATCTTTAAGTTTCTCCATGTACTTGTCTTGACTTTCTTTCTTTTTCATCTGTTCAGGAGTTCTTTCAGCCATATATAACCCTCCAATCTATATTATATGTAAGTGTATAACGATTCTATTCTATACCCATATTATAAACTATTTTCCCCAAAAAGTCAATGGAATTGAAAATCTTTGTATAATTTGTTTATTATAATAGGCTGCCACGAAAGACAGCCTACATCAATCAATATTCATCAGGGAATAATACTGTTGTTACATTCTCGCCCGGATTTTCCGTTGCTCTGTTTGTGATAACCCATATTTCACCCTTGCAAGTCTTATACACACCGAACAGATAAAGGTCTTCGGGATGGCTTAAATTTTCCTCGTTCTGCTTTTTGGTATCTCTTGAAGCTTTGCCCCAATCCTTTTTACAAAACTTGAGTATAGCGGAATCAATATTACTTGCGAAACGTTTATTTACCAATCTTTCAAGATCAACATTTGCCGACAGTGTAACAAATCCAAGATTGAAGTAATCTGATTTATACATTGGTTTCAACCTCGCTTCCTTCCGCACATTTAAGACCTGCTTCCCACATGAAAATTCCTGACATCAACATTAATCTTTTGACATCTTCAATTCTTATGTAACTTGACCCCCTACAACATTCTTTTGCTGCTACATATTCGAACACGCCCATAAAGTAGGGGTTGTCAGCAAGCCAATGATTATTATATATCTCTTTTAGCCTATTATATTGATTATGATATGAGATAAACTTATCTATCATATTTATAATGTTTGAAATTTCCTCTGTAGGCAAGTCATCTGGGTTATCACTTGATACTTTTATAATAAACATATCATCATAATAGGTATTTCCGCTTGTTGTAGAAAATTTCAAATCATACCCATTGGCTTTAATCTGTTCAACCATTTCGCATACTTCGTCAACTTCTTTCATGGCAGACAGATATATCTCCGAGGTTTTTTCCAAGCGGTCAGCCTTTTCTTGTTTCTCTCGTTCTTCTTCGTCTTTGGATTTAAAAATACCGTGTTTTTCCGCTTTGGCATTTACATACGCATAAAAGTCTTTTATTTCTTGCAAATAATCATCTTTTGTATAAATTTCCTTTGTTACTGTAACATTTTCCATTTTTGACATCTCCAATCTTTTATTTAACATCATTCTGGTAGCTTAATATTTAAGTCGTCACAAAACTCATAAAATTCTTCTAAACGATAATTGACAGTTTCAACTGCATCCGTACCTGATTTAATAAATCCATCTCGTATATCCTCAATTTCTTCTTGCATATTGTCAATCCAATTATCATACAAATGTTCATCATCAAAGAATCTCACAACTGTTTTGACGCAATGCTGAAGTTCTTCCAATAACTTGATACAAATATCGGAAGGGATGTTTTCGTCATCTGTAATGTCATATTCCTTTAAAATTTTCCGCACAAACATAAAATTACGGCAGGTAAATTTCCATTCACGCAATATTTTCCATTAGAAACAACATCTTTTCCTATGGTGGTACTCTGTAAAAATCCATTCCGTTCCGCATCCTTTCCGTTATTCCTCAAACAAGTCTATTCCATTGGCTACATATACCCGGTTGTAATAGTCGATTGATTCTTGATTTCCGCTTTTGATTTCGTTATGCAGTTGATATTTCCAAGTAGTCAAATATTTTTCGGGATATTTGCAGAAGTCAATATACATCGTCAGAAGCGGAACAGTAACCAATAAAACAAGCACTGTTTTAAATAGTAGCCGCTTTAAGACTTTTTTGAGTAGTTTAATATTTATTGCATACTGCATATTTTGATATGTAATGTAAAGCATAATTTTTTCCTCCGTTGTGGGGCGGTACTGTGACCGCCCTTTCTTTATCTTACTTTTTCCGCTTTCTGTCTAATCTTTTTTACTGCATCATACACGGCTTGTCTTGTGATTCCAAGCTCTCTGCCGATGTCTGATTCCTTGTGTCCAATCATGCCTCCTTCCCAGATTTGATGGACAGAAAAAAGTGTGATATAATGGAATGGACA
>OLOI01000083.1_pt1 | contig 93655 bp, 91 predicted proteins | sample 1672131 | NCBI WGS metagenome assembly OLOI01 (sample SAMEA3136651, study PRJEB25190) | human gut metagenome
CAAGCTTGCACCGGAGAAGATTGTTGCGTCACCGGTGCATGTAGGCGCGGGAAAGGTGCGCTGTGCACACGGTGTGCTGCCTGTTCCGGCCCCGGCCACGGCGTATATTCTGCGCGACGTGCCGATCTACGGCGGGCGCATTCAGGGTGAGCTCTGCACGCCGACGGGCGCGGCTTTGCTGAAGCACTTTGCGGCAGCGTTCGGCGATATGCCGGTTATGCGCGTGCAGCGCGTGGGTTACGGCATGGGCAAGAAGGACTTTGAAGTGGCAAACTGTGTGCGCGCGATGCTGGGCGAAACCGGCGACGGCGCGGACTCCGTTTACGAGCTGAACTGCAACATCGACGATATGACCGCCGAGACGATTGGCTTTGCGGCGGAGAAGATTCGCGAGGCGGGCGCGGTGGAGGTCTTCACGACCGCCGTTATGATGAAAAAAAACCGCCCCGGCACGCTGCTGACGGTGCTGTGCCGCGAGGCGCAGAAGGAGGCCGTTGTGCAGGCGATTTTCAAACACACGGCGACCATCGGCATCCGCGAGACGCTGTGCCGCCGCTATGTGCTGACCCGCACGGAGGAGACGGTGGAGACCGCCCTCGGCCCGGTGCGCCGCAAGTTGTCTTCCGGCTACGGCGTGCAGCGCGCGAAGTTTGAGCACGATGACCTGGCGGCGCTCGCCGAGAAAAACGGGTTGAGCCTCACGGAAGTGATGGAAAAGATTGGTAGATAAAATATAAAGGTTTATGGGCCTCGCGTTTTGCGGGGCTCTTTTTCTGTGTGCGGAAAAACTTGCAAAAGTATTGCAAAGGAACTGCAAAAACTGTACGGTTTATATTGAAACAGCGGGGCGGGTGTGGTATGCTCTGGGCGTAGAAAGGTTACACAAAACCGAAAGGAGCATTGGTTATGAAACGGACGTTAAGGACGAAAATCTGGTGTGGTGTGTTGGTAGTTGCGTGCGTCAGCGGCGTGGCCTTTGGCGTTGCAAATTTGCCGCGTGTGCAGGCGGAGGCGGTCTCCGGCGGCGTGGAGGTCACGGAGGCACCGGGGAATGAAGCAGTAGTTTCGGAAGAAAGCAAAGCGGAGGTGCCGGAGATCTCTGGAAATCCCGAAGTTTCCGAAGTATCTGAAACGGCGGAGGTATCTTCTGCGAAAGAAGAATTTGAATCGCATTTTACAGCGGATGAAAAACTGGATTTCTCCAAGATACCGAAAATCGTTCGCACGGAAGACGGGAGCATTTCAATTGAAAACGGCGACGGCAGTTTTGATGCAGAGAATGACCCGTACTTTTCTGCATCGAGCATTTACGGCGGTAAAAATGTGAAAGCCACGATCAAAGACGTGCATATGTCCAATAAACTTGAATATGGTCTTACGCCAGCGGATAACGACTGCTTTGTTCCGTGGTGGATAAATGGTGGTTACCCGTGGCTGGAGACCTGCAAGCTGAACGAAGACGGCACGCTTTCTTCGCCGCATTATGCGTTTGCGTATGTCACAATCGGCTTTGAGAACACCGGAGATGAAGCGACGGGATTCCTTTCCGGAGTATACGACATGGGACAGTATGACACAGACGGCTGCCCTTTGGATATGTCCGAGTGCACGACCGACAAGCGAGAGCTGATCAACGGCATTGCAGAAGTTCCGATGAATGCGGAAGACCCGAACAAGACCGGGAATATTCTGTTGGAGCCGGGTCAGACAAGAGAGCTTGTCTTCATATATCTTTTGTCTGACGAGAGCGTCTATGTGCGCACAGATGATGAAGCCGCTGAAAGAGACGGTGTGAAAAATTACATTGAGATCGTAGAAAACTACTTTATCGACGCCTATACGGAAACCGATTGCCGATATACAATCGATGTCAACAGCGGTTTGGGCCCGTTTGTGCACTATGACGTGAGCGACATTGTGAATGATTTCTTTACGGAGCACAAATAATTTTGATGGGAAGGCCCGGCTTTTGCCGGGCTGTTTCCTTATGTTTCTGCGGTTTTGCGGAGAAAAAGGAAATTTTCAAATTTTTTCATTTTAGAGTTGACAGAACGGCGCGAAATTGCTATAATATTAAAGCTGTATGACTCATTAGCTCAGTTGGCAGAGCACTTGACTTTTAATCAAGGTGTCCGGAGTTCGAATCTCCGATGGGTCACCATTTTGTTTATTCCGGCGGAAACGCCGTGATAATATAGAGGAAGCAATCAAGGCTTTTTGCTATGATACCTTTCGTTTGGCTGAAAGCCATGGAATAATGGGCTGTAGCCAAGCGGTAAGGCAACGGACTTTGACTCCGTCATCCCGTGGGTTCGAATCCCGCCAGCCCAGCCAAAATTTTTGACTGGCGCGCGGCGAATACCCGCGTGGCAGTCAGAAATCCCCTTGGGGGAGATACAAAATACATAATATGGGCCCGTAGCTTAGCTGGGAAAGCGCTGCGTTCGCAACGCAGAGACCGAGGGTTCGAATCCCTTCGGGTCCACCACAACGAATACCCCCGAACCTTGTACATGCAGGCACAAGGTTCGGGGGTTATTTCAATATACCGGTTTAAAAGAATGGGTATGGCTTTCGCAGCGCGCCATACCTCTTTTTTTATAATTGGGCCTAATTATAATGTTTTTGTTTTGAATCGTTGACTGAAGCTATTTTAAATATCAGTATAGGGATGGGTGCGGTAATTTGCCGCACCCTGTTGTTTAAACATGAATTTTGTGATAATATTCTACTTAAAGATATGATTTTAAATGCCTAAAATGTAATACAGGATTATTTAAGGAGTGCTATAAATGAAAAATAGTGCGGAAAAAGGTTTTGAACTGACTTCGTTGATATTAACCTGTGCGGGGCTTTTGTGGTGGCCTGCCTCCGTAGCAGACAAAGGGTTGAAGGGGCTTCAGCTTGTACTAAAACGAAAAAATTATTTCGCGGAGAATATCAGCGAGACTGTTTCAGCCCAGTTCGAAAAGGCGTTTACCAAAGCGGTGAAAGAAGCAAAAAAGAGATTGCTGGAAGATGAGAACTTATATAAAAACAGCTACAAAGAGATATTGGACAACTTGAAAATCGGTTATCAGGGTGCGCGGGATTTAGAAGCATGTATTAAAAAAACGGAGGCATATTTGGAGCAGCTCCCATCACAGCGGGACGTCAAATTAATCACTGAGACGCTTTTTCACTGCTTTGAAGAAGAAATGGAGTATTATCCCGAGCTCAAATGCAATTTCCGGCTGGACAGGCTTGAAACGGAAATGAGCGCCGTATGGGAAGAAATTTCTGAAATCAAAGAGAACATGCAGAATACAACAAAAGAGCCGCGCCTAGTATTGCCTGGATGCCCGCCGGCTATGGAGCTGATAGGCCGCGGCGGGACGCTTAACGATTTTAAATCGGTAATAGCGCAAAACAGCAAAGCCGCGGTTGTAACGGGAATCGGCGGGATAGGAAAGACGGAGTTTATTAAGCGGTTTTTGGCGGACAATGCGTCGGAATACTCAAAAATTGGCTGGTTCGATTACCACGACAGCTTTAAAGAAACACTTTTATTTAATAAAAATGAACAGGGCGTAGAAGGAAGAGCAGAGGAGCTGGTAGCAAATTCAAACTTTCCCGTTGATGATACGGAAAACCGCTGGCACGAGCTTCTCAGGCTGTTAAATGAACTCGATAAGAACGTTGTGTTAGTATTTGATAATGTGGACGACGTCAAACAGGAGGACTTTGAGTCAATTCTGAAGCTGAAATGCAGCGTAATATTTACGACGCGCCTCCCCATGGCGGAACGTAAGCATACGTTAAGGATTTATCCGCTTGATTTTTTAACGCCCGAGGACTGCGCCAGGCTGTTCGAGCATTATTACGACAGGAAAGTGGAGGATGCGGAAACCCTTCAAAAAATTGTTGTGCGTGCAGGCTGCCATACGCTTGCCCTTGAGCTGCTTGCAAAGACATGTAAAACATCGCGCAGGACAATCGGGGAATTTTATGAGGAGCTCCAGAAAAGCGGTTTCAATTTGGAGGGAATCAAGGAAGAGGTCATGCGGGAAAACGGGAAAGAAAGCAAACGGTTTATCGAGCACATGACAAAGCTGTTCAGCCTTGCGGCGATAGAAAAGGGCTCTCTTGAGGAGCATATTTTAAAGAACCTTTGTACGATACCGCTGGACCGTTTCGATATTGCGACATTACGCGATTGGCTGGGGCTTTCGTCCTATAATGAGCTGGAAAGCCTGAACGATAAGGGCTGGATACGAATTTCAGAGGATGGTGAGACCGTAACCGTGCATAATGTGGTTGCGGAGGTTTTGGCAATTGAGCTGCAGCCGGTGCTGGCGGACTGCGAAAACCTGCTTGCATCGTTATGGAAAAGTACTGATTATGAACAAACGGATGTCCATATATATACCGCCCCGTATCTCCGGCAGGCGGAGGGTTTTTTAGCCTGTATGCGTGAAGAAACGGAGGAAATCGCCGCTTTAAGCGCAAATTTGGCATTTATATATGATGTCCAGGGCGACTATGGAAAGGCGGAGGAATACTACAGAAAAGCCCTGGAGATTGTGGGAAAAATCCTGGGTCAGGAGCATCCCGATACAGCGACGATATACAACAACCTGGCATTAGTATATCAAGCCCAGGGCTATTATAGGAAAGCGGAGGAATATTACAGAAAAGCCTTGAAGGTTATGGAGAAAATCTTGGGCCAGGAGCACCCTGATACAGCGACGATATACAACAACCTGGCGGGAGTATATCAAGCCCAGGGCGACTATGGAAGGGCAGAGGAATATTACAGAAAAGCCCTAAAGATTACAGAGAAAATCCTGGGCCAGGAGCACCCTGATACAGCAATGACGTATGACAACCTAGCGAGAGTATATAAAGCTCAAGGCGACTATGGAAAAGCGGAGGAATACTTCATAAAAGCGCTTAGAATTAGAGAAAAAGTCTTGGGCCAGGAGCACCCTGATACAGCGGCGACGTACAACAACCTAGCGGTAGTATATCGAACTCAGGGCGACTATCGGAAAGCAGAGAAATTCTATCAAAAAGATTTGGAGATTACAGAGAAAGTCCTGGGTCAGGAGCACCCTTCAACAGCGACGACGTACAACAACCTGGCGGGATTGTATCAAAACCAAGGCGACTATGGAAAGGCAGAAGAATTCTTCATAAAAGCCCTAAGAATCAGAGAAAAAGTTTTGGGTCAGGAACACCCTTCAACAGCGACGACGTACAACAACCTGGCGGTAGTATATCAAGCCCAAGGTTACTATAAAAAAGCGGAGGAATACTACAAAAAAGCCCTGGGAATCAGAGAAAAAGTTTTGGGTCGAGAGCATCCCGATACAGCGACGATGTACAACAACCTGGCGGTAGTATATCAAGACCAGGGCGACTATGGAAAAGCGGAGGAATACTATAGAAAAGCCCTGAAAATCATAGAAAAAGTCCTGGGCCAGGAGCACCCTAATACAGCGACGACGTACAACAACCTGGCGGGAGTATATAAAGCCCAGGGCGACTATCGGAAAGCAGAGAAATTCTATCAAAAAGACTTGGAGATTACAGAGAAAGTCCTGGGTCAGGAGCACCCTTCAATAGCGACGACGTACAACAACCTGGCATTAGTATATCAAGACCAAGGCGGCTATGGAAGGGCGGAGGAATATTACAGAAAGGCCTTGAAGGTTATGGAGAAAATCCTGGGTCAGGATCACCCTGATACAGCGACGACGTACCACAACTTGGCGGGAATATATCAAGCCCAGGGCGACTATGGAAGAGCGGAGGAATACTACAGAAAAGCCCTGGGAATCAGAGAAAAAGTCTTGGGTCGGGAACACCCTGATACTGCGGCGATATACAACAATCTTGCGGGATTATATCAAGCCCAGGGCGGCTATGGAAAAGCGTTCGGCTATTACTTACGGTCATATAAAGTATTGATAAAAAAGCTTGGCCATGCACATCCAAACACGCAGATTGTTCATGACAATTTTAAAACGGCATACGAAGAAAGTTCCCGGTTCGATATGGATTTTGAGGCTTGGCTGGAAGCGCAGCTGAAGGAATGATTGCCGCCGGGCTTTCAGGCGGATGAAATATTGCTGGGAAGGAACAGCAAGCGCCGTAGAAATATACGCAAATTTAAACCCGCTTACAGCCGGCTGCATTCGCGCGTTTGCTCCAGCGGGAGCTGTACGCCGTCCACGGCACGGAAAACAGTGTAAGCGTTTAAAAATCCGCATGAAAAAGCGGAGCCGCCACCTATGGCTCCGCCTCCCCTGAAAAAGTTCAGTGAGCCCTCCGTTTAAAAAACAAGAAAGAATAAACGCAGGGGCTGTATATATTTTTTACTCCCCCTGCATTCGCGCGCTTGCTCCAGCGGGAGCTGTACGCCATCCCACGGCACGGAAAACAGTGTAAGCGTTTAAAAATCCGCATGAGAAGGCGGAGCCGCCACCTATGGCTCCGCCTCCCCTGAAGAAATTCAGTGAGCCCCCGTTTATAAACAAGAAAAACGAAGGGGCTGTATATGTTTTTTACTCGCCCTGCATTCGCGCGCTTGCTCCAGCGGGAGCTGTACGCCGTCCCACGGCACGGAAAACAGTGTAAGCGTTTAAAAATCCGCATGAGAAAGCGGAGCCACCACCTATGGCTCCGCCTCCCCTGAAAAAGTCCAGTGAGCTCCCCGTTTAAAAAACAAGAAAAAATAAACGAGGAGCTGTTTATATATTTTACTCGCCCTGCGCAGGGCCGCGCCTCCGGCCTGGCTGCCGCGGCCCCGGCGGGTGAGAAAATATAACGATGCTGTCCGGCGGCGCCCTTTCAGGGAAACCGCCGCCTTCCTATTTGCTGTCTGAGCGCCCAATCAGGTAATCGATGGATGTGCCGTAGTAATCGGCAAGCTTCACCAGGTTGCACAGCGGGATGGCGAGCTTTCCGGTTTCATAGCTGCCGTACGTCGTCTGGTGGACGCCGAGGGATTTTGCCAGCTCGTACTGGCTGATGCACCGGGACTCCCTCATTTCCCGCAGCCTGTTTGGGTAATCGCGTTCCAACATGACCGCCTCCGTGCGCTTGTTCGTGCCCGCAGCCAGGCTTTTGATGATTTTCCTGACTAATATGATATCATGTTCCTCTACACCCTCCACGCTGATTGCGTTTACGTCGTCCAGCCCGAGCAGGTAGTCGGCGGTCACGCTGAAAAACCGCGCCGCTTTTACGACGGCCTCGGTCGTGGGGTAACGGACGCCCAGCTCGTAGCTTGAAATGACGACGTTCGATACCGATAAAGCCTTCGCAAGCTCTTTCTGTGTCAGCCCATATTCTTTGCGAAGCCGCCTGAGCCTTTTTCCGAACGTTTTATCCATATCGAATCTGTCCTTTTTGTTGAAGTTCCTTAGCCGCGGGATACGCCCGGATGGAGGGGCATATCCCGCTTTATCAAAATACGGCCGGGAGCGGGCAAATGAAGCTTGTGAAACTGCGAAAAGGTTCAAATGTGCCCGGCCGTATGATGATTAAATTGATATTGTTTCTGCCGATTCTACCCATACGCCCTCTAAAATCCTGCCTGAGATATCCCTTGCGAGCGCAAACGATACGGCGCGGTAAATGCCGGGCGGCGGGCTGTTCAGCGGGATGGAAAGCGAATGCCCGCCATTGCCCGGGTCGAACGTTTGGTTGATGGTTTGCAGATGGCTCCAGCGGGAATCATCCCGCTTTTCCAGGATGATGCAAAGCTGTAAGCTTGCGCAGCCGGTTTTCATGCTGTAGCGGCAGGCGGCAGTGAGAAGGCCGTCCTTGAAGCAAATTTCGCAGGTGCCCACTTCAAAATATTCCAGCCGCCGCCACCGCCCCCGCGTGCTCCCTATGCACGTGTGGGAGGTGGCGTCTTCGTCCGGCGCGCGCCAGTTGGCGGGGCTCATAACAGGCCGGGCAAACATGCCGGTGAGAAGGGGGGATGTGGAACGCTTTTTACCTGTGCCATGTTATCAGCTCCTTGTGATGATAGGGAATGCGTTAGACCTTTATAGTGCGGGAGCATACTTGTACTATCTCCAAGACTACGCCCTTACTATTTAGTGCTAGAACTGTTGTAGCATTACGGTAAGTACCGGAGGATGGCGACGGATATGTTGCTGAGATAATGTTGCCTCCCCGGCCCGGTGAAAAGGTTCGTGACCATTTCTTTACCGTTTTCCAGGAGGAACCCGATTGCTTTTGTAACTCAATAGATAAGTTAACGTCAATTCCACTGGCCATGCTGACATAATCTCCTTGGCAGAGGAGGCCGCCATCTTTTTTACTTATATTTGAAGATACGCTGGCAAAATAAGTAAGACGGGGTGAAATTTCGGTAGTGTTTTCATAGCTTTCTAAAAAACTATATGCGGATGCGTTCATCAGTGAACAGGTGAGCATTGCAAGGACAACAAAAAACAATAATGCCTTTTTTGCCTTCGCCATGTTATCAGCTCCTTAAGAAACCGTGACGGTTTTTGCGGTATATACCTTAACAGATTCGACAATTACATTCTTTGAATTAATCGCCAAAGCGGTTGCAACGCCGCGATAAGTTCCAGAGGGCGGGTTTTTGTATGTGGTGGAAAGAATATTGCCACCCTTTCCCGGTGAAAAAGTACGCGAATTAAATTGAACTTGCGTCCAATTAGAACCGCTTTTTTTCTCAATCGCTATAATGAATGTAACGTCGATTCCATCGGCTAAACTGGTGTAATCGCCTGTAGCAACGACGTTGCCATTTTTTAATTGAATCCCACAAAAAACACTTTTAAAATAGGAAAGGCGCGGTTGAATGTCATTTGTGCTGTCGTAACAAACGAGAGGATTTTCTGCTGTGTTAGTGGTGGCCTGTGCGGAAACGTTCAAAAATGAAAAGGTAAACATTGCAAGGACTAGAAAAAAAGCGGTTGCTTTCTTAGCCTTAGCCATGTTATCAGCTCCTTATTTAGTTTTTGAAACGCTTTCCGCAATAGGAACCAAATCTATACTGTTGTCTGTAGCCAATAAAGTGAATAAATTATCCTCAGTTAACCAAATCAGTTGGGCAGTACCATCTTCACCCATGCTCAACCTTCCTTCATAGCCGTTGATTGTAACCTCTTTCACCTCGGAGTTTTCAGTATCTAGAGTTCCTGAGTTATCGAATTGTCGTTGAGTGAGTACCAACATTTCCCCGTCAGGGCTTGTATATTCGATTACTGACGAATCATCCAGTGACTTCATTCCGGATAGTTTATACCCTTCAGGTAATAATGTAGGGACTTGGGTGTTTTCCTGTCCAACCAATATCCCGTTGGGCATCTGGTAAATATCGCCGTGCGATTCATTCAGCCCCAAAAGGAAGTTAATCGTATAATCCCGCAGGCTGGAAACAGACACAACGCCCACGAGCAATATAATCAGCAATACAGATACGCAGATTGTTACCTTGTTCAGCCTGCGGTAGCTGCGCACACGCCCGCGCCCGAGCCGGTAGGGGTGCTTCAGCCGCTTTTCCATCCCGGCAAGCTTTTCCGGCGTTAGCTGGTACTGCGGGTCGTTCTTTAATTTTTCGTTCAGCTCATTATAATACCTCCCTTCCTCCTCAATCGATTCATGAACCTTTTCGCAGAAAGCAGTTTCATCTATTATATTACCACTTTCTGGAATATCGTTCAATTTTTTATTTTTCATAAATAATCACCTTTCCCTCCCAATAATCTTTTTGCGCGGTCACGCGCCCTTTGCAGATAGGTGCCGATGTACCTCGGCTCGATTCCCAGCAGCTCCCCGATTTGCTTGTACCGGTAGCACATGAAATACTTGTACACGAGCAGGTGCCGGTCGAGCGGGGACAGCTTTGCAAGCATCGAGTTCACCGCGTCCCTCACGTCGTCCTGCTCGATAAGCTCCTCCGGCATAATCGCCGGAAGCCGCCGTTCCTGGTTTTCCTCGCGCTTCCTGCTGCTGAGCTCTTTGCGCATGTACGTAATGCAGACCGTTTCGACCGTCCGCACGCAGTAGGAGGCAAGCTCGTTTTTGTTGAGCCCCAGCAGTACATGCAGGTAATCCATCAGCTTTATCATTGCGTCCTGCACCATATCGTCCGCGGCGAACCTGTCGTCCACTATCTTATACGCAATAAAATTCATTAAAGAGTAGTATTCCTGGAAGATTTTTGATAAAATAGCGTTCTCCTCTGTCGTAAAAAGAAACATCATCATAAAAAAATCCCTGCCTGCATGTTGTATTTTCCTTCTCATCTGCGTCTTACTTATGAAAGCATGTTCCAAACCCTCCAATTTTGAAACGGCGGCGCGTACAAACCCGCTGGAAAAATTGCCTCCCCGCGCGGGGATAGCCGCGGCGCGCGCGCAAACGGAAAAGCCTCCCCGCCGCTTTTGCAGAGGGGAAAAGGCCCGCGTAACGCCCTGCGTCACAGAAGGGCGGCCGCCGCCTGCCGCGAATATTTGCGGATTCCTATTACATATGCGTTTCTTATTTGATTTTTTACTAAATCCCTGTAAAAAACATTTATTTCTCTCTTTATGACAATCATATACTATATTTTTACATTTGTCCAGTATTTCAAACAAATATTTTGAAAAAATCTTGTGTGAATATCTTACACATGGATAAAATTGGAAAGAAGGTGATGCGAAATGCTATGCGATTTGGGCGAAAGACTGCAAATTTTACGCAAACAAAAGAGGATATCGCAGGAACAGCTAGCCAAACGCGCGGGGCTGTCGAGGTCGAGCATTTCCGCGTATGAAAAGGGAATGACGATTCCTTCCGCCGAGGTCATATACGAATTGTGCGTTATCCTGGACACGACGAGCGATTACCTGCTCGGACTGGATAATATCAGGAAAATATCTGTGGAAGGGCTGTCCCAAAGGCAGATTGACATCATGGCGGAGATTGCGGGCGCGTTTAAGTCAAAAAACGAAAAATTATACAGCAATATGTGAAAATGAATCTCCCCTGTACGCGAAATAACCGCGTACAGGGGAGATTTTTGCGTATCCGCCCAAAAAGAAAGCCGCCCTGTCCTGGGCGGCTTATAAATCGATGGGCTTCGTTCTTCCGGGAAGCGTGCCGGATACCGGATACGCCTGCCGTAATTTATTATGTAATGTTCAAATGCCTGGAATCCGCCTTCGGGGAATGGCCGTCCGCGTATTTTTTTGAAAGCTCCGAAAACCGCGCGCGGACATGCGCAAAGCATTCCAGCAGCTTGGGGGAGAAAGCGCCGCATTCCCCGTGGAGAATCATGTCGAACGCTTCGTCGGGCGCAATCGCTTTTTTGTAAACACGGTCGGTGGTGAGCGCGTCGTAAGCGTCCGCGATGCCTACGGCCTGCGCGCAGATGGGAATACCGTCGCCCTTCAGGCCGTCGGGGTAGCCGCTGCCGTCCCAGCGCTCATGGTGGTGGCGGCAAATCAAAAACGCGTACCGCAGGTATTCCTTGTCGTCCATGCGGTCAAGGCCGGATAAAATCTCACAGCCCTGCTCCGTATGCGTCTTCATAAGGTCGAACTCCTCTTTTGTAAGCCGCCCGGGCTTGTTGAGGATTGCGTCCGGAATCGATATTTTCCCAATATCGTGCAGCGCGGCGGCGCTCGCGATGATGGTAATCACCCGCTCGTTCAATTCGTACTCGGGGTAATGCTTCATGACATCCTCAAGAAGCACCTTCGTAAACATACGGATGCGCAAAACATGCTGCCCGGTTTCGACGCTGCGGTGCTCGATTACAGAGGAAAGCGCGTCCATCAGGATTTCGCGCGATTCACGCAGCTTGCGCGCCTGCTCCTCAACCATTTCCTCCAGATGCAGCCTGTGGCGGTTGAGCTCCGCCGCGTTCTGCACGCGCCGCTTTACCACATGCGGCTCGAACGGCTTCATAATAATGTCCGAAGCGCCCAAATCGAACGCGCGCACCTCGTTCTCCGATGAATCCTCAGAGGTTATCACAATGACGGGAACCTTTGAAAGGCGCCTGCTTTTCGCCATTTCCGCCATCACCTGGTAGCCGTCCTTTACAGGCATGACCAAATCGAGAAGCACCGCCGCGAGCGAGCCGTGGTGCTTTCTTAATAGGGCAAGGGCCTGCTCGCCGTTTTCCGCTTCAATAATATCGTACTGCTCCTCGAACAAAGAACGCAGAACCGCGCGGTTGATTTCCATATCGTCTACAATCAGTAAAGTGTCCCGATTCATCCCGTTTCTCCTTTGCCTGCGAAAGCCGCAGGACGGATTTTGTCTATGCCATACATATTACATTATACCAACTGCGTTTCATGATAGCAAGACAAGAAAAGCTTAATTTCGGTAATAACGCGGGGGAAGCCGCTGTTTTGGTATGGGAAATATATCCACCCAATCAAAAAACAGGCAAAGCGAAAGCCCCTGCCTTCGTTTCGCCTGCTTATCAGCTGTTACATGCCAGCCTCGGGAAAGCGCAAGATGAACACGCCGTTCCCGCTTCCCACGGACGCCAGTGCCTGCGCGGCCCGCCCGCAGGACAGCCTGCCCTTTCGCCGGCTTCCCTATGGGCCAGCGTCACGTCTTTTTTAGAAACGCCGTTCTGGCGGACGCGGCACGCCTCGATGCTTTTGGCCCGCCCTGCGCGGCACGCCTTCTGCGGCGGCTTCCTCAAAAGCGCTTCGGGGGCCTGCCGTCCGAAGCGTGGAACGCTGCGGGTACAGGGGGCGTTCACCCGGCTGCGCCGCTTCAGCCCGGCTGGGCAATAAAATCACCCGCGTTCTCCAGCTTTCCCATAATAAACGGGATGACCTCCTCGCGCCGGATTTGCAGCACGCTTGAAAATTCGCCGTACAGCATATCCTCCGCGTCCTTCATGATTTTTTCATCGGCGGCGTGGAATTTCTTCCCTTCGCTTAGTTTTTCCTCGCGCTTGAAATAGAGCGTTTTTATCATCTTGACCAAATCCCGGTGGTCGCCGCTCTTGACAACCGCGGTAAACGCTTCCTTGCGCCGTTGGTCGTCCTCAATCCATTCGACTGTGGTGTCCGGCATAATGCTGATTAAGCGATTGACCTCCTCCAGGGTGAGCAGCTTGCGCATCCTGATTTTATCGCTGTCCACCGGACAGTATATCGTCATATTCTCGTTTTCAGCGGGCTTTAAAATATAATACGTCATTTTTTTGCCCGCCAGCTTTTCCGGCCGGATGTCTACGATTGTACATACGCCTGAGTTCCCGTACATGACCGTGTCGTTGATAGAAAACATATAAGTCACCTTTGCTCCTTCTCTTCGTTCCATGGCATACTGCCGCCGTAGTATTTTTTTGCGATTGCGGCCTGCTTTGTTTCGTCCAGGCTCTTAAGGCGCCTGCGCCACCGCTCCTCATCCTGTGCGCCGTCGCCCGCAATGCGGACGAACGGGCAGGCTTTTCCAAGGCATTCCGGCACGTCCAGCCTGCCGCATTTGCCTTTCATCGATAGATACGAGCAATCGGGCAAAGCGCAGAATTCAAAATGTGCCTTGACGTCGTCCGTGCGGATTGCCCTGTGGGCCGCATGCATTTGTCTCACTCCTTTTATATATGGGCAGCGCGCAGTCAAAGCCGGCTTACGCGCGCTGTACCGGGGCCTGTTATAACCGTTTGCGGTTTTGCCCGCACGATTCCTTCATACCTATATTTTAACAGATAAATAGCCATGTTTTCAAGTAAAACCTTCTGCGCTTTTTCACTGAAAAACTATGAAAGATTAAATTCCCGCCTTCGCGCGTATTGAAACGGGCGGACCAGACGTGCTGAAAAGGGGAATACAGAAGGAAATCCGGCCATAATTATAAAGCGGGGGTGGTTTTGTTGCAAAACGGCCATATTACAGTAAAGACACATACAGAAGAAAAGAAATTGGCGTACAGGGGCGAGGTGGTTCTTACCTATCGGATTTCGTTTCCCGAATTTGTGACCTGCCGGTATGACGCGGCGCTGATGGCAATCAATAAATTTTACCGGTGCCGGGCGCGCGGGTTCAGGGAGCATGTGGAGAACGATTTATATCAGCAGGCGGTCGGGCAGCTCCAAGCTGCGCAAAAGGAGAATTATCCGATGCCCGCTTTTGAGGCAGTCAGCGAATTTACCGTTACCTGCAACGACGGCTGTATCCTGAGCCTTTACACGGACCGGTACGAATATACGGGAGGCGCGCACGGCAGTACGCTTCGCAGCGCGCAGACGTGGAACCTCAGCGGCGGGGGGAGGGTATCCCTCAGGGAATTTTTCCCGCCGCCGGTTGATTATAAAGACTGCCTGCTCAACGCGATAAAGCAACAGGCTGAAGAGGAGCCGGAAATCTATTTTGAAAATTATGAAGAGCTGGCCGCGGAGAATTTCAACGATGAAAATTTTTATTGTACGCCGCAGGGCCTGGCGTTCTTCTACCAGCAATATGAGATTGCGCCTTATTCCAGCGGAATCCGCGTATTTGTACTGCCATTTTCCGAAACGGTGCGTTCGCCTGAGCAGCTTTGCAGATAGGGGTTTTTGCCTGAATCATTTTCAGAAAATCAAAAAATGATAAAAATACGGAAAATCGATTTTGTCAAATAAGTAGAATAAAAAGCAAATAATCTAAGGGCTACCGTCAAAACGCCGGTAGTTCACATTTTTATTTGTGGTGATTATACGAAATCGGTATTATTTTCAATTCATGCGTTTGCATTATTTACAAAAAATAAAAACAGAACCACAGGAAAAAATATATTATTTTATTTATCGTCATTAACATTGACATTATAAAATAAAAATTATATAATGTTAATGAAATGAATCATCATCCATATCAATAATTAAATGTTGGCCAATTTAAGCCAACAGGTTATATTTACAGGCTATATTTAAAAAATTTATGATTGTGTGCTTTATCTACACAAATCAGGAGGAGGTTAATTAAAATGAAAGGGTTCCTCGAAAAAAGGTCCGGAAACAAATGGGCGGCCGTCATAGCGGCAAGCCTGACAATCGTGGTGTTATCCGGCTTTCTCCTTTCGGGGAGGAGCGCCGGGGTGGCCGGCGGCTTCTTCGGCCCACAGGTCATGCAGGAAAAAATGGAAAGTACAAAACAGGTGTCTTTGTTCAATAAAAACAGCAAAAGCCTGACATATAAGGAAACCATGAATCAAAGCGACCTGCCGGTGAGCGAGCGGGCCGACAAATACGGCACCTACGACGTTTTTGTGGACGACCAGGATACTCAGTATGTGTTCCTGGCGGACTCGGATTTGTTTTGCGGCTTTTTAAAGACGGGCGCTTCCCAGGAAACAGGCGGCAGGTTTATTTCAGAGCTGGACGCGCGCGGGATTGCGGACGCGTACCTTATGGACATACTCGGGGAGGACCAGCGGGAGTATGTATATGAGGGCATGTACTGCCAGTCGAATATGTACCATATTACGTACGCTTCGTACATCGGCGACTTTAAAACAGACGACGAGTGCATTATTTGGGTGAGGGGCGAAAGCGGCGAAATCTATGCCTGCTCCATGTTCAACCGCGGCAGGTACGACAGGTTCCGCGACAGCAGCCTGTCGTTTAACGACAGTACCTCCTTGCTGATGGAAAAGCATCCGGAGCTTGAAACGGATTTTAACGACTGTGAAGTTCTCGATAGGTACGTTACCTTGTCAGACGGCGGGAACCTGGTCGTCAATTATGAAGTGTATAACAGCCTGGATGGAAGTACACAGGAATATCCTGTTCCCGTATCCTGAACGGCGGCATAAACAATTATTACGGCGGCCGGAGCGCTTTTTGCCCTCCGGCCGCTTTTTCTGTTGTTTTATCAGGCTTCGGCGCGCGAAGGGGGAGCGGCGTTCGTCTGGCTGCGGCGCGCAAGCTCCTGCACGCAAAATTCAAAGCTTGCGTTATCGCGCGTTACGTCGAACAGCGTGATTTTCCCGACCATAAAATGAATACGTACCGTACACGCGGGGCTTTCTTTAATCACGCGCGCCATTTCCCCATTCTGGGGCGCCTGCAGCTTTTGCGCGCCGCTATCCTGAATGAGCTGTACGCGCAGGCGGTACGGCCCCTGTTCAATCAAAGCTTCCCTCTGGGAATATTTCAGTATTTTAGCGCCGCGGTAGGTGGCAAGGCGGTATTCCCGCCCGCCGTAATATACGCTTGCGATGCAGCCGGTAAAGCTTGTACCGGCAAACGGGATGTCCGCGATAGAGAGCATCGCGCAGCAGTCTCTGTTTTCAAACCAGCTGAGCTGTGCCCAGAGATACGATTTTGGAAAGGAGCAGCCCCAGTCTTTTTCAATATAGCCCGTACCGCCGGTGAAATCAAAAGCTTCCCCGTTAATCTCAAGCGTGCCTGTAAGGCTGTGCGTCAGGCTTAGAACACCGTGATTGCACTGCATCATCGGGACATGGCGAAACGGCCCCATCATATCCGTTTCGGGAGGCGTGAGCGCGCCGTACTGGAGCGTGCCCTTTACGCTTAATCCCTTTCCCTGCAAATCGACGTTGATTCCGGCGCTTGAAAAGGCGTTTGCGCCTACGCGTACGTAAAACCGGTTCTCCTCCGCGTGAAAGGCGGCAGGCGGAAAACGGAAGCAGTGCGAGCCGTTTTCCGTAACGACCTGAATCTGCGCGTAGCGTTTTTTGTCTTTACAGACGTGGAAGGAAGGGATAAACGCGATGGTTGTACCGTTGCCCTGGTGCTTTAAATACCAGCCCTCAAAAAAGGGATGGGTTTTGTATTTTCCGTGAAAATTACGCATGTCCGATATCCTCCTGTGCCGGATTGTCAATCAGGTTTCCTTTGTAATCAAAGCGAGAGCCGTGGCAGGGGCAGTCCCAGCTGAGCTCGTCGGGGTTCCATTCGAGCTGGCAGCCGAGATGCGGGCAGCGCGTGGGGACGAGGAAGGTTTCGCCCTGCTCGTCCTTATAGACGCCGACCTTTTCCCCGTTACAATCAACGACCCCGCCGTGGCCTGTGGGCAGCCTGTCTATTTCCGTTTTCGGCACGTGGAACAGCTCCTTTGAAAGGCCCTTGACCGCCTGCAAACCTTCCGCGAGCACCGATTTTGCGCCGGGGGAGGTCGCTGAGCGCTGCGGGCTGAACATTTCCGTATAGGGGCTTTCGTCTCCGGTAATCAGGCCTGTGATAATCTGTGCGGCGAGCATGGAGTTCGTCATGCCCCATTTATTAAAGCCGGTCGCAACATACCAGTTCGGCGTGGTGGAAGAGTAACGCCCGATGTACGGAACGCCGTCCGCCGGAATGCAGTCCTGTGCCGACCAGTGCGCGGTTTCCGCGCTGTCCGGCCAAAATTCCTTTGCCTTTTGCCGGAGCATTTTGTAGCTGCCGCCGGCGGAGTGCTCGCCTGTGCGGTGCCCGCCGCCCCCGAGCAGCAGAAGGTCGCCGGAGTTTCGGAAGGAAAGCCCGTCCTCGTCTATGCCGAGGAACATCCCCGAAAGCGGCTGCGCGTTTTCAAGCGCGAGCACATAGCTGCGCTTCTGGTGCATACGCGCGAAATAATAGCCCGGCATATTTATAAAGGGATAATGCGTCGCGAAGACGATATGGTCTGCCTTCACGACCATACCGTCCGCCGTGACGACGCTGTTTTCCTCTGCGCTTAAAACGCGCGTCTGCTCATAGACCGTGACCTCACGCGCGATTGCCTCCAAAAATTTAAGCGGGTGGAATTGTGCCTGGCGCTCAAAATACAGCGCGCCCGCAGCCTCAAACGGCAGCGGCGTTTCCTCTGTAAACCGCGCGCTGATTTGAAGCGACTGCGCGGCGCGCGCCTCATCCTCTAAAAGCTGGGGCCGGCGGCACGTGTACAGGCAGGCGGGCAGCTCCTCAAAGCAGCAGCTTATTTGATTCTCCTCGACGATACGGCGGTATTCGCTGATTGCCTGCTCGTTGCCGCGGGCGTACAGCTTTGCTTTTTCCTGCCCGAAGGTCTTTATAAGCTTGTGGTAAACGGCGCCGTGCTGGGACGTAATCTTGGCTGTCGTATTCTTCGTCTGCCCGCTTCCTATGCGGGAAGCCTCCAAAACAATCGCCTCAATGCCCTTTTGTTTCAGGTGGTAAGCGGTCAGGATTCCCGCAAGCCCGCCGCCGATTATCACCGTATTTACCCGTTTGTCGCCGTAAAGCGGTTTGCGCGGCTCTATGCTAGTTTCCCTGCTCCAGATTGATTCCATCATAAGTCACCTCTATGATAGGATTGACTATGTTGGAAAAAATAAACAGCTTTCATAAGTTTTTGCAGGATTGTCAAACAGGATGGATTTTTCATGATGTATCGCCTTACGGCGAAATGATGGATTGCTTTGCAAAATGATGTGCCTTCGCTTCGCTGCGGCATGATGTAATGTTAGCCCCTATGTCCCGCAGGACACATCATTGCCGAAGGCAGCATCATCGCACGAAGTGCGGCATCATTGCCCGAATGGGCAAACATCATTCAAAAGCTCCCGCAGCGCGTCCTCATCATAAGGAAAAATTTTCAGCTTTGTATTCCGGCGGAAAAATATGGTATAATATACCGCAAAAGGAATTTGGAGGCATATTACATGGATATCTTGTTTGTCAACTGCTGTATCAGCCAGAAAAAAGAGGAATCCCGCACACTCGGGCTTTGCCGCGCTTTTATAGAAGCCTATGAAAAAGCGCACCCGCAGGACCGCGTCAGCGAGCTTGCGCTGGAGGACGAAGCGCTTTCCTGGATGACGGCGCCGCGCCTCAACCGGCGCGACGGGCTGATAGGGAAGGGCGATTATGACGACGAGCTGTTTTGCTATGCCCGCCGTTTTGCGCAGGCGGATAAAATCATCGTCGGCGCGCCTTACTGGGACAAATCGTTCCCCGCCCTTTTAAAGGTGTATATTGAAAACGTGAGCGTAAACGGTATTGCGTTCCACTATACGGAGAATGGCCCTGAGGGCCTGTGCCGCGCGCGCAAGCTTTTGTACCTGCTCACCTGCGGCGGGGAAATCGGGCAGGCGGATTCCGGAATCGCATACCTTCAGGATGTATGCGATATGTTCGGAATCAAAGCGTTTGATTCGATTGCCGCCGAGGGGCTCGACATCGAAGGCGCGGACGTTAAGGCGCTGATGGAGCAGGCGTGCGGCGAAGCGCGGGCGCTTGCTGAGCTGTGGTGAGAATGGCTTTTTAAATGCGTTTATTAAGAAAGCGGGAGGCAAGCGCCTCCCGCTTTATGCATGTTTGCTTAAACCCGTGGAATACCGACGGCCTCCGCCATACCGGTCAAAATTTGTTCGCGTGCCCCGCTTGCCAGGGCCTTTGGGTCGGTATGGTAGCTTGCGTTATAAAGGCAGGAGAATAAGAATTCATTAAACGCGATGTTCCAGTGCTTATCTCCGTAGGTTTCATCCCGCGCCACCAAAAAGGTTTCAAAGCTGTTGAGCGCAAAGCCGATGGCGTAGAGCATTTCCATATCCCACTCGTATCCGGGCATGAAAACAGGGCAATCCTTATCTGCTGGGATAAAAGGGATTTTTGATTGATTCGTTTCATATGTAGCGTGCATAAATGCCTCCTGATGTTTGTTATACGCGCTTGCAGAAACCCCTTACCTGCGGTATAATAAATTTACCATAGGCGGGCTTCGGCCTGCGTGTGGGGTGTAGGGCGTTGTGCTGTCTTTGTTCAAGGGCGCAACGTCCGTTTTTTATTTTGGCTGATTACGTTTTATAGCCCGTTGCTATGGGAATTTCCTCCTTTCTTACGTACCTATCATAGCTGAAAATCGTATGAAGAGGATAAAAGTTGAAATGTATTCACAATATACTTAATAAAAATACTTATTGTAGCTACAATAAGTGATGAGAAAATAACAAATAAAAAATCCCTCCCGCTTCAATTCAAGAAACGGAAGGGACTGCTATTATCCGGTTTTACAGCTCGCTCCTGCCTTCGAGCGCCCTTGCGAGCGTCACCTCGTCGGCGTATTCCAAATCGCCGCCGACCGGGATGCCGTAGGCAAGCCGCGTGACCCTTACGCCGAGCGGCTTCAGGAGCTTTGAAATATAGATGGCGGTCGCCTCGCCCTCGACGGTGGGGTTCGTCGCCATAATAACCTCCTGCACGCCGCCCTTCTGGATGCGCGCGAGCAGCTCCTTGATATATAGCTGCTCGGGGCCTACGCCGCCCAGAGGTGAAATCGCGCCGTGCAGCACATGGTAAACGGCGTTATACTCCTGCGTGCGCTCGAGCGCAATCACGTCGCGCGGGTCCTCCACCACGCAGATGGTGGTATGGTCGCGCTTTTCGTTGCGGCATACGGGGCAGAGGTCGCCGTCGGTCAGGTTGCAGCATTCCTTGCAGTAATGGATTTTTTCGTGCGCGTCGAGGATAGCGTTCGCGAATTCCTCGGCCTGCGCCTTGGGAAGCTTTAAAATATGGTAGGCAAGGCGCTGCGCCGTTTTCGCGCCGATGCCGGGCAGCCGTTCAAACTGCTCGGTTAGCCTTGCGAGCGGGGCAACGTTATATCCCGCCATAATCAGAACAGCCCCGGAATGTTAAGCCCGCCGGAAATTTTCTCCATCGTCTGCGCCTTGTCGTCGGAGGCCGCGCGCAGCGCTTCGTTTGCCGCCGCGATAATCAGGTCGGAGAGCATTTCCACGTCCTCTGGGTCTACGACCTCGGGCTTTAAATCGACCGCCTTGAGCTCGAGCTTGCCTGTTACGGTCACGTTAACCGCGCCGCCGCCTGAAGATGCGTTGTATTCCTTTTCTTCAAGCTGCGCGGTGGCTTCGTCCATCTGCTCCTGCATCTTCTGCGCCTGCTTTGCCAGGTGCTGAATGTTCTGGGTACCGCCCGTATTGTATCCCTGTGGTAATCTTGCTTTCATGAAAAACATCCTTTCCTTCTACTCTTGCTTTATTTTAATTATCATAATCACCGTCGGCTTCCCCGGTTATCTCGGTAAGCGGCACGCCCGCTTCCTTTATTTTCTCCGCGAGGCTTTGGAGCGGGTCTTCCTTTTTTGCTTCCTCCTGCGTTCTCCTGTATGGGCCGAGCTTATAAACCCGCCCGGTAACCTCCTTGACCGCGACGCGCATTTTATCGCGCTGCGCCGACTGGCGCAGGAGCTTGAACGGAATATCGCTTTTTGAATCTATCAAAAGGAATTCCCCGCTCACATATGCCTGCGTCCCTTCAAATGAGGCGGCAATCGTTTTGGAGTATTTTTTCAGGATTTGCAGGACCTCGGCCCAATCCTCAAACGGCTCCGCGTTTTTCAGGATTTCCTCAAAATTGGGAGGCGCCGCCGCCTGCTTTGGCGGCGCGGGTACGGCCTCTTCCTTTTTCGGAGGCTGCTCTACGATGGGCGCGGGAGGGGGGGCCTCGTTTACAGGCTCGGGCGGCAGCTGCGGCGCGGGGGAGGGAGCCGCCGGTTTTTGCTTTGCCGGATTGTCCGCAGCGGGCTTATCCGCCTTGGGTATATCGGCTGCTTTTTCCGGTGCTTCCTGCGCCGCGGCGGGTACGCCGTATTTAACTGTGCGCTCAAGCCTTGCAATACGCGCAAGCAGCGCGTCCATGTCCGGGTCAAGCTGCGGCGAGCAGATTTTAATCATCGCCGTTTCCATCTCCGTGCGGCGGTCGTTGCCCCGGAGCATCTTTTCATAGGAGCTTTGCAGCACATCCATCGCGCGAATGATTTCCGCAAGCGAAAGCTTCTGCGCCTGCGCGCTCGCCTGCTCAAATTCGTCGTCCGCCATCACAAGCAGGCCGCGTGGGTCCTTCATGGTTTTTATGAGCATCAAACCGCGGAAATGGGAGGTAAGCTCCTCGCTTAACCGCGCCATGTCCTTGGCTTCTTTGTATAAGGTATCGATTGTGCCGAGCGCAAGCGCGCAGTCGCGCTTAATCACGGCGCCGGCAAGTGAAAAGAGGTATTCCCGCCCGGCAAGCCCGGCGACCTGCCGCACAAGCGCGGAGGTAATGTGCTTGTCTGTGCCAATGCAGCGGTCCAAAAGGGAAAGCGCGTCGCGCAGCGCACCGTCTGAGAGCGCGGCAATCAACAGCGCCGCGTCGTTTTCAAGTTCTGCGCCCTCCTGCTCCGAAACATACCGGAGCCTGTCCGCCGTCGCCTGGGGCGGAATCCTGTGGAAATCGAAGCGCTGGCAGCGCGACAGGATTGTCGCAGGAATCTTGTGTACCTCGGTCGTCGCCAAAATAAAGACGACGTGCGCGGGCGGCTCCTCCAGCGTTTTCAGCAGCGCGTTGAACGCGCCGATGGAGAGCATATGCACCTCGTCTATGATATAAACGCGGTATTTTGCGCGCGTCGGGGTAAAGGCGGATTCTTCAATGAGGCTGCGGATGTTTTCCACGCCGTTGTTGCTCGCGGCGTCGATTTCGACGACGTCCATAATCTCGCCGTTTTCGAGCCCTTTGCAGTTTTCGCATTCGCCGCATGGGTCGCCGTTTTGCGGGTTCAGGCAGTTGACGGCCTTCGCAAGGATTTTTGCGCAGGTCGTTTTGCCCGTTCCGCGAGAGCCGGTGAAAAGATAGGCGTGGTTAATCCTGCCCGCCTTCAGCTCGTTTTGGAGCGTAACGGTCACCTGCGGCTGCCCCGCAACGTCGCTGAAAAACCGCGGCCGCCATTTCCTGTACAGTACCTGATACATCTTTTCACACGCCCTTCGCTTTAAAATTATCCCACATAAAAAAGAGCAAGACAGACGGAAAACCCGTTTGTATATGAGAACGGCAGACTGACTGCATCGCATCGGGCATACCGCTTAATGCTGCTCGGTTCCCCGCCTGACATGGTTCACGGGTCCCAATCGCACAGGGCCTGCCGCCCACATATATAAACGAATCATTTTCTGGCTTGCTCTTCTTGCCGCCTAATCCGGTGACGGGAATTATTATACTATAACCTGAATCAAAATGCAAGAGCATGAAAGCCTTTTATTTCCGGTATATATTCGGAAATAAAAGGAACCCGGTTGCTTTTCCCGCTTAAATCCTGTATGATAAAAAGCCGGAAATTAAATTCCGAATATGGCAAAACCCGTGTTGAAAGGCTTTGCAGCTGCGGGTGAAAGCCCGCGCCAGCCCTCTTTCCTGCACGGCTGATTTTAAAAAATAAGAAATTCTGAAAAAATATCTTGCATTTTGGAAAAACATCTGATAAGATAACTAGTGTTGTAATTTCAAAAGCATGGAATAAGGAGGTGCAGACACATGGCAAAATGTGATATCTGCGGCAAGGATGTTGCTTTCGGTATCAGAGTATCCCACTCTCACAGACGTTCCAACAGGACATGGAAGCCGAACGTTCAGCGCGTAAGAGCGATCGTTGACGGCTCGCCGAAGCGTATTCACGCTTGCACCCGCTGCCTGCGTTCCGGTAAGGTAACCAGAGCAGTCTGATAAATTGTTTGACACTTAGGAGCCGAAAGGCTCCTTTTTGTTTTTTACGGGCGTTTATTCGCCGTTTATCCCTTGTATTTTTAAACAGCCTGCTGTATAATAAAAGCTAAATATTTTAATGGAAAGTAGCGTCTTTTTTACGGAGGATTTATTATGCTGATAGATTTAATAAGCGGCCAACTTAGTTTTACTTCTGCCCTGATGGGAATTCTAGCCAGCCTACTTATTATTTTCCTAGTACTGCCTTTTCACGAATGGGCGCATGGGTACGCGGCCTACAAGCTGGGCGATAAAACGGCCAAATACAGCGGCAGGCTCAAATTCAACCCGCTTGCCCATATCGACCCGTTCGGCGCGCTGTGCCTGGTTCTGTTTGGCTTTGGCTGGGCGAAGCCCGTGCCGGTTAACTCGCGCAATTTCAAGCGCCCGAAAACAGATATGGCGATTGTCGCGCTGTGCGGCCCGCTTGCGAACATCATTGCCGCGATTGCCGGAGGCCTTATTTTAAACGCAATTTTTGTGTTCGGGAATGCCATGCTCATAACGGGCGGGATTCTTTATTATATCGCGCTGTTTTTAAACTATTATATCGGCATTAATATATTTCTCGCGGTGTTTAACCTCATCCCTATCCCGCCGCTCGACGGTTCAAAAATCCTGTTCGCGTTTTTGCCGGACCATATAGTTTATAAAATTTACCAGTATGAGCGCTTTTTCTTCCTGGCAATCTACCTGCTGCTGTTTATCGGGTTCCTGACAGGCCCGCTCAACTTCCTGTCAAGCGCGCTGCAAAGCTTCGTAATGTGGCTGACGCGCCTGCCGTTCCTTCTTTTTGTTTAAGGACGGAGTGAATTGAAAGGAGGAGGGGCGTACCCATGCAGCAGGAACCCTATGTGCTACAGTATAAGCTGACCTCGTTTGAAGGGCCGCTCGACCTGCTGCTCTCCCTGATAGCGAAGAATAAGCTCAATATATACGATATCCAGATTTCTGAGCTGCTCGAGCAGTACCTGGAGCAGATAAACGCCATGCAGGAAAACGACATGGACATCGAAAGCGAATTTCTGGAAATGGCCTCCAGGCTCGTTTACATCAAATCAGTCATGCTCCTGCCAAAGCACGAGGAGGCCGAGGAGCTGAAAAAAGAGCTGACAGGCCAATTGCTCGAATACCAGGAATGCAGAAAAGTGGCGGCGCAGCTCGGGCAAATCGTAACCTATGATTTATACGCTTCCGCCCCGGCGGAGATAGAATATGATATGACCTACACGCGCGTTCATGAGAGCGCCGACATTGCGCGGGCATACCTTTCAGCGGCGGGCAGGGGAAAGAAGCGGCTGCCGCCTCCTGCCGATGCGTTTTCCGGTATCGTATCGCGTAAAATCGTTTCGGTCAATTCCCGCATTATTTACGTGATGCGCAGGCTCTATAAAGGGGCGGTCGTGCGCTTTAAGGCGCTTTTTCCGAACGGGAGCGAAAAAACGGAGCTCGTCGCGACGTTCCTTGCCGTGCTGGAGCTTGTCAAGGGCAAGCGCGTACGCATTGAGGGCGACGGCGAAAACGCCGATGTGAAAATGATTCAATAAAGGTGTCTGGAAAGGAATATCCCAATGGAGAAACAGGAAATCAAGGCGGCAATTGAGGCGGTACTGTTCGCGGCCGGCGCGCCGGTTGAGGCGGACAGGCTTGCAAATGCGCTCGAAACGGAACTGAAAGCCGTCAAGACAGCGGCGGAAGAGCTGATAACTGAATATAACGCCTCTGAAAGAGGGCTTACCATTATAAAGCTCAACGACAGCTACCAGATGTGCAATAAAAAGGAATACGGCGAATATATCCGCAGGGTAATGGATTTGCGGCGCAATACGCCGCTTTCACAGGCGGCGCTCGAGGTGCTGGCGGTCGTCGCCTACAACCAGCCGGTAACAAAGGCGTTTGTCGAACAGGTCAGGGGCGTGGACTGCTCCGGCGTAATCGGCAGCCTGACGGCAAAGGGGCTGGTAGAAGAACGCGGCCGCCTGGAGCTGCCCGGCAGGCCGCTCCTTTACGGTACAACAGAAAACTTCCTGCGGTGCTTTCAATTAAGCTCGCTTGACGACCTTCCGCCCTTGCCTGAAAAGGAAAAGGCGCAGGACGAAAACGGAGAAACCGAAATACAGGCGGAGGAAAAAGAAACGCAGCCCGCCTGATATCATCCAGTAATACGTAAAACGGACGGGAGGGCAATGAAATGACGGCGCTGCTTATCGTACTTTTGGTGCTGCTTGTCCTTGCTGTTTTGCTTTTCCTTCCTGTAACCTTGAAAGCAAGCTATCAAACGGAGCTTTTTGCCGAGCTGCGTTACCTGTTTTTTCGTTACCAGATAGCGCCGCGTAAGGAAGAAGAAGCGAAAAAAAAGAAAAAAACTGCTCCGAAAAAAGAAAAAGAAGAGCTATCGGAAGAAAAAAACTCGATTTGGGACATTATAAAGGAAGAAGGGCTCTCCGGGTTTCTTGATATCCTGGAAGAGCTGGCCCGTGCCGTAGGCGGTGCGCTTAAGGCGATTTTTCACCACGCGACGCTTTCTGAGCTGGCCCTCCAAATAGCAGTGTGCGGGGAGGACGCGGCGGACTGCGCAGTGAATTACGGCTATGTATGTACTGCGGTATATCCGGCAGTCGGGATTATTACGTCTTCCATCAGGCGTTACAAAAAGCTTGACGTTGACATCAGGCCCGACTACGACGGGAAAGAAACCCGCATCCAATGCAGGCTCCGCTTGAGGGCGCCGGCATTGTTTGTAGTCTGCTCCGCGGGGAAAGCCGTTTATACGGCGGTCAGGCAAATCATAAAAGCAAAACGGAAGGGAATACTATAAATATTTATTCCGGCTGTTTCATTAAGCCGCCGTCCGCAGGGACGGTACGGATTGAAATATAAATTACATTAAAGGTAAAGGCGGTGTTTTGTATGAGCGATCATCCCATTGAAGGGCTTATGAACGTAACCATGCAGAAAATCAAGGAAATGGTGGACGTCAATACGATTATCGGCGAGCCGATTTCTACTTCGGACGGCACGACGATTATCCCCATCTCCAAGGTAAGCTACGGCTTTGCGTCCGGCGGTTCCGATATCCCGTCCAAAAACGCGCCGAATAAGGAAATCTTCGGCGGCGGCAGCGGCGCAGGCGTATCGATTAACCCGATTGCCTTCCTTGCCGTACACGACGGAAAGGTCGAGCTTTTAAACATTGAGCATTACGACGGCACGGCCGACCGCGTCGTTTCGCTCGTGCCGGAATTAATCGATAAGATTTCCGGCCTGTTCAAAAAAGACAAGGACGGCAAAAAAGAGGAAAAAGAAGCGGAAATCAAGCTCGACGACCCCGAGGTCTGAGGCATAATCCATAAGGGTACAGGCATATTTATTGCTGTTAGGCGTTTTGCGCCCAATCAATTCTTTTTGGGAGAGATTGCCCTTGCGTAAGAACAGAAGAGCTACAGCAGTACTATGCCTTGCCGCTTTCTTTTTGACGGCTTTTTCATGCAGGCCTGCTTTTGCGGAAGAGGCCGCACCCGGCGTTTCCGCAAGAGCAGCCGCGCTGTTCTGCGTAAACAGCGGTGAGTTTTTATACGAAAAAAATGCCAGTGAAAGGCTGCCGATGGCAAGCACGACCAAAATCATGACGTCGCTGCTTGCGCTGGAGTCGGCTGCTGCCGCGAACAAAACGGTAACGGTCACAAAAGAGATGTACGCCGAGGGCTCGTCCATGTACTTAAAGGCGGGCGACCAGATAAAGCTTTCCGACCTTGCCGCCGGCATGATGATGGTGTCGGGCAACGACGCGGCGAACGCGGCGGCGCTCACGGTCGGCGGGACATATGAAAAATTCGCGGACCTGATGAATATGCGCGCCAGGCAAATTGGGATGAACAACACACATTTCGTCACGCCCTCGGGGCTCGACGACGAGGAGCATTATTCGACCGCGCACGACATGGCGCTGCTTCTTGACTGTGCGAACCAGAACGATACATTTGCCAAAATCAGCTCCCAAAAAAGCATGAAGGTAAGCTTCATCAAGCCGGAGGACCAGTCCTATACGTACGGAAACCACAACCGGCTTTTATCGCTCTACGAGTACTGTACAGGCGGCAAAACCGGCTTTACAAAGACAGCCGGCAGGTGCCTTGTCACGAGCGCTGAAAAAGACGGCGTTAAGCTCATAGCGGTTACGCTGCACGCGCCGGACGATTGGAACGACCACATGAACCTTTACAATTATGGTTTTTCCCAGCTTACGCGCGTTTCGTTCGACGATACGGCTTACCATATCAAGCTGCCGCTGACAGGCGGCGGCAAGGACCAAATCAGCGTCAGCGCATATACGACGGCGGGCGTCGTCGTGAAAAACGAAGACAAGGATAAAATCAAGCGGGAGGTGTCCCTTCCGCCGTTTGTTTATGCGCCGGTGGAGGCGGGGCAGGTGCTCGGCAAGGTCATATATACGCTCGATGGCAAGACGGTCGCGATGAACGACCTGGTGTCCGACGGCGACTACCCGCTCAAGGAAGAAAAGAAAGGCTTTTTTGCGTCGATTGCGGACTTTTTCGCAAACCTGTTCGGCGGTTAGGGCTTGTATATAAAGAACCAAGAAAAGATAAGGAAAAATGGTGACACAATGGCAGAGAAAAAACTCGTCCGTTTACAGAAGATGCTTGCCGACTGCGGCGTCGCCTCCAGACGGAAATCGGAACAGCTTATAGAAGAGGGCAGCGTCAAGGTAAACGGCAGGGTCGCGCATATCGGCGATAAGGTCGACCCGATGAACGACAAGGTGCTCGTCAAGGGCAGGAAGGTATCGGGACGCAGCAAAAACAAGCATTATTACATCATGCTGCACAAGCCGCGCGGCTATGTGACGACCATGAGCGACGAAATGGGCCGGAAATGCGTGGCGGAGCTTGTAAAGGACGTCCCCGCGCGGATTTATCCGGTGGGGCGGCTCGACAGGGAATCCGAGGGCCTGCTGCTGATGACGAACGACGGGGAATTTGCCAATAAGGTGACGCACCCCGCAAAACACGTCTATAAGGTATACCGCGTAACGGTCCGCCCTGAAATCACCGAGGAACAGGTCACGCAGATGTGCTCCGGCATGGTGATAGACGGCAGGAAAACCGCCCCCTGCGAGGTGCACGTGATAACGAAAAAAGAAGGGCGCTGTGTGCTTGAGATTGTCCTGCGCGAAGGCAGGAACCGCCAAATCAGGAAAATGTGCGAGCAGCTGGGCCTTACCGTTCCGCGCCTGAAGCGCACGGCTATCGGCCAGGTCAAGCTCGGCATGCTCCCGCAGGGCAAATGGCGGGAGCTGACACAGGACGAGGTAAAGCGCCTGACCGCAGCGCCGAATACGACAATAGACCGGTAGTATATATAGGAAAGGGCGGAATACAGATGCTATGCGTGAAACCGCTGGACGACCCCGGCGTTGTACAGGCTGTCCTGAAACAATTCCAGCTGTCCGTACCTGCGCGGACGGGCAGGCTTTTAGCTGCCCAAGAGCAGGGGAAAACGCTTGGTTTTGTCTACGTGGAGCAAAAACCGGACAGGCTGTTCCTGCATGTGTTTGAATTAACGGACTGCGCCGATTACGGCCGGCCGACAGGGGAAGACATGGAAATTGCGGAATATCTTGTCCGTGCGGCGGGAAACTATGCGTACAACAGGCTGCTTCCGGTTCTGGAATGCGCGCGCATTCCAGCCCTGCCGCTGCTTCAGCACTTTGGTTTTAAGCAATTTGACCAGAATTATCGGCTTGCGCTCGAAGTATTGTTCAAAAAGTGCGAAAATTGCGGCGGAACGTGATTTTGCTTGTAGTTCCCGTCCGATTTATTTATAATAAAATCGTATAGTTTTCTATTTTTGGCAGGATGAACGGAGGATTACGGATGAATAAAGCAGACAAACAGCAGATGCTTGCAAATGCAAAGGCTGAACTTTCACAAACAGCGGCTTATAAAACACTGGAGGCTTTTTTTGACGAGGGCCAATTTTCTGAGGTGGACGCCCTTACGGTATCCGAGAATGGGTTTACGGAGGGAATCGCCGCATACGGAACGGCAAACGGCTGCCCCGTATTCGCGTTTGCTCAGAACAGCGACATCGCCGGAGGCGCAATGTCGAAGGCGCAGGCCGCAAAGATTAAAAAGCTTTACGATATGGCGGAAAAAACAGGGACGCCCATCGTTGGGTTTTATGATTCGGTCGGTGCCCGCCTCAAGCAGGGCGCAGACATGCTCTCTTCTTTCGGGCGTATTTTAAACAGCATCGGTACGCTGTCAGGCGTCGTTCCGCAGATTTCCGTAGTGCTCGGCCCCTGCCTTGGCACCGCGGCGCTTTGCGCTGCGAGCGCGGATTTTGTAATCCTCACCGAAAAAGCGGAGCTTTCCCTCAATACAGACGGACAGGCCGTTTCCGTCAAGGAAAACGCGAGACAGGGCATCAGCCATATTACTGCGAAGAATACGGCAGACGCAATTGCCCAGGCGAAAGGGCTGCTTGCGTACCTGCCCGCCAATAATTTGAGCGTCGCGCCGATTGCCGACGCGTTTGACGCGGCTGACGCGCATTCAGGTGACGTCATGCAGTCCGTTTTCGACAGCGACAGCCTTTTTGAGCTTCAGAAGGAGTATGGACAGGGCGTCGTTACGGCGTTTGCAAGGCTTTACGGCAGCAGCGTTGGTGTAATTGTAACAAACGGCGGTACCATGAGCGGCGAGGCCTGCGAAAAGGCGGCGCGTTTTGTGCGCTTCTGCGACGCGTTTGCGCTTCCTGTCATTACCTTTGCGGACTGCGAGGGCTTTGAAAGCGTAAAGGACGCCGCGAAGCTTACTGCGGCTTATACGGACGCTACGACAATCAAGGCGACGGTCATCACGGGTGAAGCTTACGGCGCGTTTTATATGGCGGTCGCCGGAACCGGCGCAAACACCGACCTGACGCTCGCGTGGACGGACGCTTCCGTTTCCGCGCTTGCTCCCATCACCGGCGCTTCCATTGTATGGGAGGATAAAATGAATGTTCCCGCAAAAGAGCGGGAAGCGCTCGTCGAGGAATATAAAAATACACAATGCAGCGTATTCCAGGCCGCGGCCCAGGGCTATGTTGAAAATGTTATCAACCCGGAGGAGACTCGCCAAAGCCTCTTCGCGGCGCTCGATATGCTCGCTGGCAAGCGTGTGACGACACTTCCCAAGAAGCACGGCACAATCTAAACCTGTCATTTGTTATCTGTTTTATTATAAATTAATCTGTTAAAAGGAATGATACATGATGAAAAATTTGAAGATTACCGTAAACGGAACGGCTTACGACGTACAGGTTGAAGAAGCCGGCGCTTCTTCCGCGCCCGCGCAGGCTTCCGCCCCTGCGGCAGCCCCCGTTCCCGCGAAAGCGGCGGCTCCCGCACCGGCAGCGCCGTCTGGCGGCGAGCCTGTCAAGGCGCCGATGCCCGGTACCGTGGTTTCTATCAATGTGGCGCCCGGGCAGAATGTCGCGGAAGGCGACGTGCTCCTTGTTTTTGAAGCAATGAAAATGGAAAATGAAATTATGGCGCCCAGAGCCGGCGTTGTCGCGGGCGTGAACGTAAGCAAGGGCGAGAGCATAGAAGCCGGTACTGTGCTTATTACACTGAAATAACCGACTGGGCTTTCACTTTATACCGGAAAGGATTGGATTACACATATGGCTAAGAAAATTCTCATAACCGAGACAGTCCTGCGCGATGCGCACCAATCGCTGATTGCCACCAGGATGTCGACGGAAGAAATGCTGCCCATTCTGGACAAGCTCGACAAGGTCGGATTTCATTCCCTCGAATGCTGGGGAGGCGCGACGTTTGACTCCTGCCTGCGCTTTTTAAACGAAGACCCGTGGGACCGCCTGCGCACGATACGCAAGCACTGCCCGAACACCAAGCTGCAAATGCTGTTCCGCGGACAGAATATGCTTGGATACCGCCATTACGCGGACGACGTTCTGGAATATTTTGTACAGCGCTCTGTTGCGAACGGCATCGATATTATCCGGATTTTTGACGCGCTCAACGATATTAAGAATTTAAAAACCGCAATCAAGGCGGCGAAAAAGGAAGGCGCGCACGCGCAGGTTGCCATTTCTTATACGACAGGCCCTGTTTTCAATACACTTTATTATGTGGATTACGCAAAGCGCATTGCGGACGCGGGAGCCGATTCCATTTGCATTAAGGATATGGCGGCGCTTCTGACCCCGTACGAGACGAGAAAGCTCGTGGGCGCTATCAAGGCGCAGGTCGACCTGCCTATCCAGCTTCACACGCACTATACGTCCGGCCTTGCCTCCATGTGCCTGCTCAAAGGCATTGAGGCGGGCGCCGATATTATAGATACGGCAATGTCGCCGCTTGCTCTCGGCACCTCACATGCGCCGACTGAATCGATGGTCGCCGCGCTTAAGGGCACCGAGTACGATACCGGCCTCGACCTGGTTCTCCTGAATGAAATCAGGGATTACTTTATGACCCTGCGCCAGAAATACCTCGACAACGGCCTGCTCGACCCGAAAATGCTCGCGGTTGACGCAAACGCGCTGATTTACCAGGTACCCGGCGGTATGCTTTCAAACCTGCTGTCACAGCTTAAGCAGGCGGGGAAGGAAGACCAGCTGACCGAGGTTCTTAAGGAGGTTCCGCGCGTCAGGGAAGATGCCGGTTATCCGCCGCTCGTTACGCCGACCTCGCAGATTGTCGGTACGCAGGCGGTGTTCAACGTCATTACCGGCGAGCGCTACAAGATGTGCACCAACGAATTCAAGGATTTGGTTGCCGGAAAATACGGTTCCACACCGATGCCGGTTAAATCGGAATTCAGGAAGAGGATTATCGGCGATGAAAAGCCTGTAACCTGCCGTCCCGCTGATTTACTCGAGCCGGAGCTTGAAAAGCTGCGCGCCGAAATTCCAGAATGGATTGAGCAGGAGGAGGACGTTCTGTCTTATGCGCAGTTCCCGAAAGTCGCGCTTGATTTCTTTAAGAAACGCCGCGACAAAAAGGCGGGTATTGACAGCAGGCATGTCGATATGGAGAATAAGGTTCATCCGGTCTGATAAAATCGTTTCAAGGCTTTGTCGGAATAAGTCAAAAAAGAATAAGTTTTGTCGATTTTTCACAACAGAATCAAAGAATTGCCGCGGTGCGTTTTGTTATCTTAAACAAAAACGCACCGTTTTATTTTATGAAGTCGTGTGAAAAATGCACACATTCATAAAAAATCAAACAGAATTCGTCTGTGCATAATACCGAAAATTCGTTTATTTTATACATACTTAAAGTTTTACAAACTTAGAATACCGTCAAATTAAATATTGACATTATACTTATAAAAATAGATAATAATGTTGTAAGAGAGTTGCAAATTGTTTAATCATACAATTTGTACTTTCAGTGCTTAACGGGATAGGAAAAGGATGAAGTTTCACCTGGTTAAAGTGGAGATAGAGTAAGATTTCTGTTACAGGTAATCCAGAAATATGGTATTACATTCAAAAACAATTGTAAAAGATGATGAATCTTTTGCAAAATGAGTGAATATACATATGGCATGGATTAAGTTACTCGAAACCATATCCACTTTAAAAAACGGGGTGTAAACATGAAAAAACGGTATCTACGCGCAGGGCTTACTTTAATCCTTTCGTCCACGGTCCTCATGTCTTCCTTCAGCGCGGCCGCACAGGCCGGCACAGGTCAGTCGGACAACATCACTATACCGGACAGGGATGTACGGGACGGCATTGTTTACAGCAGCGCCTATCTTGACTATCTGTCTGCCGCCGAGCGGGGGGATACAGAGAAATACGGCGATGTAATCCCCGACAGCACTCCTCCCTTGGATTCTGCCGCGGTAACGAGCAGCCAGTACCTTTCCGGTACTTCACAAGAAACATTTGAAGCGGTCTACGACCCGCGCACGTTGGGCCTGGTAACTCCCGTAAAGTATCAGGGGTGGAGGGCTAACTGCGGTATTTTCAGCGCGCTTGCCAGTATGGAATCCTTTGCAATCAAGCCGAACAAGCTTGATAAAACCTACGATTTGTCTGAAAATTATTTTGATTATATGCTTGGCTCCAACGCGTTTGGAGACGATGTAATGAACCCATACGCGCCTGAATACAGGCCGATTGGTGTCGACGCCAATATGGGCGCCCGGGAAGAGGATACCTTCTATTCCGCGGTACTCAGGGGAGCAATCCTTGAAAGTGAGTTCCCTTATACGCCAAAATCCACCGTGACGCTGGAGGACGACTCTATTTTCCATACGGAGCCCTCCGCATATATGTACGGCTATATATATGAACGGCAGATTGACCGTTTAGTTGTAACTCCTCAGATTACCCAGAACAGGATTAAGGAAATCAAGCGGCTCGTCAAAGAAACGGGCGGGTGCGTGCTCGGTATCAACCCTTACCACGACCATTCCACTTCGGAATCGCAAACGCCAAAGTGCACCTACGCGCCGCTTACCACGGATATAATAAACGCCGGGCATTCTGTCTGCATCGTCGGCTGGGATGATACGTTCAGCAAAAGCAATTTCGTGCTGAAGCCGGAAAACGACGGCGCATTTATTGTAAAGGACAACGGCATGAGCGAGGATGTCAGTTACTTTTACCTCTCCTATGAGGACTATTTTGTAAGCACCGGCGCTTTGAAGACGGTTTCCGATATGTCTTCGGTAAAGCGTTATGATAATATTTACAGCCACTCGATGAAGTCTCCGGTAGTCTATCGAGTCGGAAAGGAACAGCCTGCACTCTATGCAAACGTTTATGACGTAACGGATGGCGCCGCGCAGCAGCTCGAGGCGGTCGGCGTCTACACCTTCTATGAAAATACCCAAATAAAGATATATGTAAACCCACTGGACGGCACGCTGTCAAACACAGGCCTTATCGAAGCCTACAGCGGCACCATCAAAACACCGGGCTACACGACGGTAACGCTAAACGCCCCGGTTTCGCTTGCAAATTCAAACGGTAAATACGTGGTCGCGGTTGAGCTGATTTCCGAATGCTCCGGCGATGACAGCAACTTCTATTTGCCAGTAGAACAAAAGGAAGTGAAATGCCAAGGCGATCCGCAAAACTGGACCTACCGCCCCTACACGCCTGGAACGAGCTTTTATTCGGCGGACGGCGGCGCAACGTGGGAGGACTGGACCTTCACCGGCTATGGCACGAAGTACAATTTCTGTATTAACGGCTATACAAACCCCGTTCCCACACAGGACAGCGAGGCGCTTGACATCAAGTTCTATAAGCCGTCGGGCTGGGATAATAATATCACGATTAAGCTCTGGAATGTAGAAAAAATGAAGGCCGGAAGCTTTGCGATGACCAATTTGGGTAACGGCGTGTTCGGTTACACCGCAAACGGCTTTACAAGGGCGACGTTTTCCATTTCGGACGGCTCTGGACATGTGAGCGCACAGGCTGACGCAAGCGGAAAGGTAACCTTTGCAGAAAACCGAATTGTCAAAAGAGCAGCTTATCCAATAAAAATTTCGTTCAAAAAGCCAGTAAATTGGAACGATACCGTCAAAGTTTACTATTATAGTAATAACGAGGATGAAGTGGAGCTGAAGGCCTGGCCTGGTTATGCCATGCAGAATGACGGCGGCGGCTGGTTCAGCTACACCATAACCGACATGGACGACGCCCGCCTGCTCTTTACCGACGGCACGTCCCGCCAGGAACCGGCATTGCTCCAGCCTGGCTATGAAGTAAAATCGGGGCAGAATTTTATCTATCAGGACCGGGAAGCTTTCTATGAGGACGATACGCCGCTTAACGTACAGTTCCGCAAGCCCAGCTCCTGGGGAAGCAATGTTTATATCCAATTGCTCGACCGTTCCTCTTCTAAGCTTGCAATGGCCTGCAATGAAGACGGAATTTACGAATTTATAGATTCGGATTTAACAGCCAGCAGCATCATTATCAGCGACGGAAACGGCCATCAGACAGCGACGCTCAAGGCCGCGGGGCTTGTCACCGTCAAGGATAACCACGTGTTCGCAAGGCCGAAAAAACCAATCGAAGTGTATTTCCGCAGGCAAACGAGCTGGTGGAAGGACATCAAAATCTACTATTATTCAAAGGCGAGCTACACCGACCTTACCGGCTGGCCGGGAACAAGTATGACAAACATAGGGCTGTGGTGGTACCAATACACCATAACCGATATGGATAACATACGCGTCATGTTTACAGACGTGACCAACCAGCTCCCCGGGCCGGGGGCAGACGGTATCGCTTTACACTCGGGCGAGAGGCTCGTGGTCAATAAAGATGGCACGTATCGAATTGAATCGACTGATCAAGAGGTGATTTTAGATGAATATTAAAAGAAATCTAAAAGGGGTGGCAGGCGTCTGCCTGGTCGTGATGCTTCTGATTTCTTCCTTCAGTATCACGGTATCCGCCCAGGGCGGCGACCCTGCACCTCATATAGTAGATACAAGAGCATTAAATGAAATTGTGTGGGATATCGATAATATTACGCCATGGATATTGGATTACTGCGACGAAACGGCGCCCGCATATTCCGCCTTTCTTGAAGCTCGCAAAACCGCTTGGGATATTCGTGAAAACAGTAAGGAAGCAACCCAGCAGCAGATAGACGAGGCGACGGAAAGCCTGCGCTCTGCATATCTTGCCCTGGAAGGTACGTTAAGCTGTGAAGAAGAGCAGGCTCTAAGCCTGAATCGAAATCTTTCGATGGCGCAAACCTATATAGAGCATGATATTTTTCGTGGGCTTCCGCTTCCAAATGATATTACCGCGGAATCTTATACTAGAATGGGAGAAGTGAGAGACTATATCTCTCGGCTTTCCACTCGACCGCCGGTACCGGAAGAACTGCTCGGCGCCGTAAGAATGCTGCAGGAAGCAATTGCTGCAATCGAAATTAATAACGCGGACTATACCGTATTGCGGGCGGTCTGGCAGGAACAATATGATGTTAAGGAAGTATCTTGGCAATATACCAAGAATTCCTATGAGAGATATATTGAAACCTGCCACATCTGTTACCGTGAATTTGAATGTATTCCAACGCAGGAAGAAACCGACAAGCTGGTTGCCAGAATCCAAGCCGCAAAGAATGCGCTTGTTTTAAAGGGCGACAACGACCAAGACGGTAAAATCAGCATCGGCGATGTGACGAATATCCAGAAGGATATGGCGCGTATTGAAATTTTGGAAGGCGATGCATATGATGCGGCCGACGTAAACTGCGACGGCGAAATTAATATGCAGGATGTCATCCTGTCGCAGAAATACATTGCGAAAACAATCGACCGTTTTCCCGATAATTCAGCCGCATAAAATTTATCTTCAATAGATTCATCAAATCCTCATGGAATTATTTCCGGTGCGCGGGCTCTGCGAAAGCAGGGCCCGCGTCCTTTTTTGTTGCCGCATAAGGCGTTTTGTGCTACACTGGACAGGTAAAAACCGATTGCGGGAGGCGGCAATGAAAAAACTGGGAATTGTTGTGCTTTGTTCGCTGCTGTTTTTCTTGAATTCGTGCAGCCCCGGACGCGGACAGAATGAGGCGGTAACGCAAAAGCTGTTTGGTATGGATACGGTCGTCGATATTACCGTGTACGGGAAAAACGCGCAGCAGGCCGTTGCAAAAGCGAACGAAGAGCTTGTACGGCTTGAAAATTTGCTATCCGTTACAAAGGATGAAAGCGATATTGCGAAAATCAATAAGAATGCCGGAACAAAGACCCCTGTATCCGCGGAGGTAATGGAAATTTTATCTAAGGCGCAGATGGTATCAAAGCAAACCGGCGGAATTTTCGACGTTACCGTATATCCTGTTGTGAAAGCATGGGGCTTTACAACTGGTGAGCGCCATATTCCTGACGGCCAAACGCTTCAAGCGCTGCTCCCCTATGTGGATTATAGAAAGCTTTCACTCGATTTCAATGAAGGCACCGTCGGTCTGGAACAGCATATGTCGATTGATTTGGGCGGGATTGCGAAAGGCTATGCATCACAGAAAATAGCGGATACGCTGAAACAAAATGGGATACAAAGCGCTGTTTTAAGCCTCGGTGGAAATGTACAGACTATCGGCCGGAAGCCTGGCGGCGGAGCTTGGGGCGTGGCGGTCGAATACCCCGGAACGCAGGAGCATTTTGCCAGGGTAGACGTAGGGGAGACCTCGCTTATCACCTCAGGCGCGTACCAGCGCTATTTTGAAGTAGACGGAAAAAAATACCATCATATCATAGACCCGCGCACGGGGATGCCCGCGGATAGCGGGCTGAAATCCGCAACAGTCGTCTGCGGCGACCCTGTGCTGGGCGACGCGCTTTCGACCGCGCTGTTTATCATGGGCGCGCAGGGCGCGCAGGAGTATTACCAGCAGTACGGCGGGTTTGACTATATCCTTCTGACCAGCGATGATGATGTATATATTACAAAAGGAATCGAGAACCGGTTTTCCTTATCAAACGGTTATCAGGATTTAAAGCTTCATGTTGTAGCAAGGGCGGCTTCATAGACGAAGCCGCCTTTTTGCTATCAGGAAACATTTTAACTGGTTTATGCAACATTCTCACCTGTTTACAGGCTCAAATACGGTTATAATGAGGCTGTAAGGGCAAGGCCAGGGCAGCATTAAACAGCTTATAAAACAGGAGGAACAGATTATGGGCATCGTTTTCCATGAGGGCAGCAAGACCTTTCATCTTTATAATAAGGAAATCAGCTATATTTTTACCATTTTAAAAAATGGCTCGCTTGGGCAGCTGTACTTTGGCAGGCATATCCGTGACAGGGAGGATTTTTCCCATTTGCTTGAGCTGCAGTACAGGCCGCTTTCACCAGGCGTATTCGAGGAGGATAAATTTTTCTCTCTCGACCAGATTAAGCAGGAATATCCAAGCTACGGGTCGAGCGACTACAGGCGCCCCGCATTTGAAATCAAACAGCCCAACGGCAGCAATATATCGGCCTTTGCATACCGCTCGCACCGCATTTTCGAAGGAAAAGAGCCCCTTGCGGGACTGCCCGCGACGTATGTAGAGCAAAAAGGGGAAGCACAGACGCTGGAAATTACCTTGGTGGATGAGCTGCTCCATGCGGAAATCATTTTATCCTATACGGTTTTTGAGGACTACGCCGCTGTCGCGCGAAGCGCAAGGTTTACCAATAAAGGCACGGAGGAATACGATTTGACAGCGGCGATGAGCATGTGCCTCGATTTGCCCGACAGTAATTATGAGTGGATACAGCTCAGCGGCGCATGGTCGCGTGAACGCAGCATTAAAAAAAGGATATTGCAGCAGGGCATCCAGGCAATCGACAGCGCGAGGGGGAATTCCAGCCACAACCATAACCCGTTTATCGCGCTGGCGCGTCCGAATACAGACGAATTTACAGGAGAGGCGATTGGCTTCAGCCTCGTATACAGCGGGAATTTTCTTGCACAGGCGGAGGTCGATACGTACGATGTGACGCGCGTAATGCTTGGAATTAATCCGTTTGCGTTCACCTGGCGCGTGGAGCCGAATGAAAGCTTCCAGACGCCGGAGGCGGTTATAGCCTACTCGGATAAAGGGCTCAATGGAATGAGCCAGACCTTCCACAAGCTATACAGGACGCGGCTTGCAAGAGGAAGCTGGCGCGATAAGGTGCGCCCAATCCTTATCAACAACTGGGAAGCTACTGTCTTCGATTTTGATGAGGAGAAAATCCTTGATATTGCAAGGAAAGCGAGCGAGGCCGGAGTCGAAATGTTTGTACTCGACGACGGGTGGTTCGGGCAGCGCAACGACGACCGGCATGGGCTGGGGGACTGGACGCCAAATTTACAGAAGCTCAAAAGCGGTATCAGCGGCATTTCACGCAAGGTGGAAGAGATGGGAATGAAATTCGGGCTCTGGTTCGAGCCGGAAATGGTCAACAAGGAAAGCGGTTTGTACCGTTTACATCCCGACTGGCTGCTTCAAACGCCGGGCAGGAGCCTATCCCATGGCAGAAACCAGTATGTGCTTGATTTTTCCCGCACGGAGGTCGTGGACTATATTTTTGAGAGCATGTCGAAGGTACTGAGCGAATCGAAAATTTCCTACATTAAATGGGATATGAACCGCTGTATTTCGGAATGCTACAGCGCGTCCCTGCCGCCGCAGCGCCAGGGAGAGGTATTTCACCGGTATATTTTAGGTGTCTACCGTTTATACGAACGATTGATTGAAGCGAACCCCAATATTTTATTTGAATCCTGCGCAAGCGGGGGCGGGCGCTTCGACCCGGGTATGCTTTATTACGCGCCGCAGTGTTGGACGAGCGACGACACGGACGCTGTGGAACGGATTAAAATCCAGTACGGGACGTCGATGGTTTATCCCGTCAGCAGTATGGGCGCGCATGTATCGTCGGCCCCCAACTGGCTGACCTCGCGCTATACGCCGGTAAAAACGCGCGCGGATGTTGCGTTTTTCGGCGCGTTTGGCTACGAGCTCGACCTCAATACGCTTTCGGAAGAGGAAATCGGGCAGGTAAAAGCACAAATCCAATTTATGAAACAGCACAGGGGGCTAATCCAGTTCGGGACCTTCTACCGCCTGGAAAGCCCGTTCGATGGGAACTGCGCGGCCTGGATGATAGTATCGGACGATAAAAAACAGGCTGTCGTTGCGACATACCGTTTTCTCAACGAGGTCAATACGCATTACAGAAGGCTCAGGCTCCACGGCCTTTGTGAAGATATGCTTTATGAAATAGAGGAATCCGGCCTTTCTCTTTATGGGGACGAACTGATGAATGCCGGCCTTGTTACGAGCGATTCAAGCTCCGGCGAGCCGCAGCCCGGAGACAGCCGCGCATACGATTTCTATTCGCGCCTATACGTGCTGCGCGCAAAATAAATAATCCCGGTACATTATAAAAGGACGGCATTATGCCGTCCCTGCCTGGTTTCAGATATCATCAAGTTTTTTTACGCTATGTGAAATTTCGTTCACAAGCGTTTTGTGATGTGCTTTCCTGTATTCGCTTGGTGCTTTGCCCGTTTTATTCTTAAAGGTCTTAGCAAAAACGAGCGGGTCCCTGTAGCCGCAGGAAAGCGCGACGCTTTCAATTGAAAGCGCTGTAAAAGAGAGGAGCTCCCGCGCGCGGGTAATGCGGAACGCGGTCAGGTATTCCTGGGGGGATTTTCCTGTAGCTTCGCGGAAAAGACGGTACAGGTAGCTTCGGCTAACAGCAGTGTATTCGGCCACATCGTTTACCCCGATGGGGTTTGAATAGTTATTCTGGATAAATTCGACCGCTTTTTTTACATAAAGGTTGCTCTTGTCCGTTCTTTTTTCTGTGTCGGTAATGGACGCAGCGGTTTGCGCGAGCACGGAAAAAAAGTCAAGCAGAAGGCTTTGGAGCTTGAATTCATTGTGGGGGCCAAAGGTATTGCGCCTGAGCATTTCGAGCACGATTTCCTTCAAGCGTTCTCCATTTCCACAGGTAAATACCGGTTCGGCGCCCGCCAGCCCCGCGTTCTTTAAATATTCCCGGACGTTAGCCCCGTTAAAGCCCACCCAGAGATAACGCCACGGCGTTTCACTGTCGGCACGGTAAAAGGTCTGTACGTCGGGCGGAATCAAAAAGCCCTGCCCCGCGCACAGCTCGTAGGTATCCCCGTTAATCTGGTACACACCCTTTCCCTCTAAAATATAGTGGAGAATATAATTGGGGCGTACGGCGGGTCCAAAGCTGTGGAGCGGCTTGCATTTCGCATAGCCGCAGAAGCACAGGTAAAGCTCACGGAACATCCGGTCCGGCAGCTGCATGACATACGCGTCCTCCATAACTCCAGCTCCTTCTGTTTCATTCTGTCTTTATTTTAGCCGGTTTTTCTGTTAAAGTCTATATTAGGGGGAAATAGAAAATGAAAAGAGGCGTTTTTTGTGAACCATATTGAAAAGAAACCGTTCGGAACTGCGCCGGACGGGAAAGAAGTGTTCCTGTTTATCCTCGTAAACGAAAACGGGATGCGTGCGGAAATCCTGAATTACGGCTGCGCCGTGCGCGCTTTATACGTTCCGGACAGAACGGGCGTACCGACTGATGTGGTGCTCGGCTACGACGGGCTTGACGGTTATGTCCGGCAGGATAAATATCTTGGGTGCATTGCGGGGCGCGTTTGCAACCGTATAGCAAAGGGTTTGTTTACCTTAAACGGAAAAGAGTACCGGCTGGCCTGTAATGACGGTGAAAACCACTTACACGGCGGCACAGAGGGCTTTGACAAAAAAGTTTTTACGCCGGAAATACTGGGGGATAAGCTTTGCCTTTCCTATACCAGCCCCGACGGGGAAGAGGGGTATCCCGGAACGCTCAAAGTTATGGTGACATACTCGCTCACGCGGGAAAACACGCTGCGTATTACCTACAAAGCGATAAGCGATAAAGATACGCTTTGCAGTCTGACAAACCATTCCTATTTCAATCTCGATGGCTGCGAAAGCGGCACGGCATACAGTCAAAATATAAGAATTAACGCCGATTTTTACACACCTGTCAATAAAAACCTGATACCGGACGGCACGCTCGCGCCGGTAGAGGGCACGCCGCTCGACCTGCGCAGGGCCGTGCCGCTTGGCAGCAGAATTGGGGCGGAGCATCCTCAATTTTCGTTTGCGGGAGGATTTGATTTTAATTACGCCGTAAATGGGTACACAGGGCAATTCCGCGAGGCGGCATATGCGCAAAGCGCCAAAAGCGGTATTACGTTGTCCGTATGGAGCGGGCTGCCGGGCATACAGTTCTATTCAGGGAATTTTTTGGAGGGCGCGCCTGCCGGAAAGGGCGGCGTGCCATATCATAATGGCGATGGCTTTTGCCTGGAAACGCAGTTTTTCCCCGACGCCGTAAACCATCCAAACTTCTTTTCGGCATTTTTGCCGGCGGGAAAAAAGGCCGAAACAGTAACGGAGTACCGTTTTGGTCTGATTGAATAAAAAAAGCAAGCGGCAGGGCGCAAATTTGATTTTGCTTCCTGCCGCTTGTATTTTTTATGAAAAAATGCATAAATTTTGAGAATCAAATTAAATAAAAATCGACCAAAAAAGAAAAAGTGAACAATTCTATTCCCGCCATGTTAGAACGTATTTGTTAAAATAGAACCAAAATCTGTTAATTTTTTAACAATTATTGACTCTGGAATATTATGGAATATAATAATAAACAGTGACTTGAACCAAGCCCATTATTTTACGACAGCATGCGTTTACATGTATTAAGAACGCTATTTTTTTATTTATTCTCATGTAAACGTTTACTTGGTGAATACGTTAAAAGAATTATTAGCTTTCAACAAAATTATATGAAGGAATTGCGTGGAATGAACTTCCATGTTTTATTTCATTTTATTGCTTTAGCTAGTTATCATTCTACCTTAAGAAAGGCGGTAAGCATAATGGTACCTGTCCTCGGAAAAATGCGGCATGGCGGGAAAAAGGCAATGGCGCTGCTCATGGCGGTCCTGATTTTTCTTTCTGCAACCGTTGCCGCGCTTACAGCCCTTGCGACCAGTTCGGCAAGCGCTGCTGCGGATGACTATCTTTACATCCCGGTATCGCTTTACGATTATAAATACAACAATCAAATTGAAAATTCGGGCGCAGCGCCCGATGCGGGAACCCGCTCTGGCGGGTTCCCAAATTACCTTCCATATGGAAAATTCAATGAACAAATTGCCCGGTCAGGTTACAGCGTCCCCCTGTACTTCGGCGATTTTTATAATGGATATGGCTCGGAAAACCTTACCAATTTTAAAGACGGCGCGAACCTTGCAAACCAAGGGAACAACAACGCGGCCGCGCTCGGCTTAGTCGACGATACCCTGGCTGACGGCCGGCTTACGCAGAACGGCAAGGAGCTTCCCTACTTCAGCCGCGAGTGGTTCAACGAAAACCGTTCTGAGGGAAACGGCCGGCTCAATACCGTTACCTTTGAGTTTTACTCCGACGGAAGCTGGTGGCATGATTCCGCCGACGATACAAAGCGCAGCTTTGTACAGGGCAATACTTATACATACACGGCCGGAGCCAATGGCTCGAGAACGTTTATACAGACCGGAAAGGGAGACGCCTCCCATAACACCACGTTTGTTATCAATCTGGACAGCTCAAACAGCTGGAGCAGCAAACCGGAAAGGGTAAGGCTCCACTTTACCTCGGCAAACGGGAAAACGGCGGCACAGGAGGTTGCGGTCAGCTCCAGCGGGACACAGCGCAGGGCGGCGTATGTATTAGAAAATTCGTCCGATTATGCGGTTACAGGCACGACGTTTGCGGATATTTATGAAAACGTGGAGTTTCCGTTCTACCAGACAGTGCGCGGCGGCGTGACGTATTATGAATTTGATTCCTCCCAGAAAAACCTCTATTTTGACGGGACAAGCCTCAACTATACCAACAACGCGGTATACGATACGGCCATGTCGGGCGGAGGCAAGCCCGGATTCTTTCCCTTCAACAACGGCAACCCCTCGGATAAGGGTAAGCTTGACTACGGCTTCGGCGCAAAGTTTGAAATCCCGTTTTCCATGACGGACAATGGAAAAATCAACGGAAGCGACATTATATTTGAGTTTACCGGAGACGACGACGTTTGGATTTTCATTGACGGAAAGCTTGTGCTCGATATGGGCGGGGCGCATTCCACGAGCGAAGGCAAGATTAATTTCAGGACGAAGGAATCCACGGTAACGACAGGCGTATTTGACGGCGACACAAACGATAGATACGCCCAGGTCACAAAGCCTTATACATATGATTTTTCGAACGCCGTCGACTTTTCCGACCCGACACAGACACATACCCTCACCATGTTCTATATGGAACGCGGCATGTGGGAATCAAACCTGAAGCTCAGCTTCAACTTCCCGCAGACGAATACGCTTACGGTTGACAGCAATGTTTCTTTTGACGGCGTGAACAGCGCGCTCCTTTCCGATACAAAAAAAGCGGCGGACGACAATGCCTTCTCTTATACGCTTGAGAACAAGGGCTCTACTGAAAACGGCAATTCCGGCCTTACTTATCCGGAAAGCTACGACGTTGTCAGAACAATAGAAGGGCAAAAAACCATACTCAATAAAGCGGGCGAGGCGCCGCAGGCCAGGCATACATTGATGCTTGACGCCTCGAAGGCGGGCTGGGCGGAAGCATACGCCTATACCTGGAACGGCAGCGAAGCGGGAACCTATACCAAGATGGCTGTGGACGCGGATTCGGGGTACTTTTACTGCGACCTTGCGTCCGTCCCTGAGAACGTGATATTCCGCAATACGAACGGCGGTACATGGACAAATATAAATTCTACGGACGACCTTTCTCCAGCGGGGAACAACCTCTTTACAATCGGGGATACCGATACCTCGCAGAGCAGGTGGAAAGGAAGCTGGAGCAGCTACGGCGGAAGCACGCCCGAGCTGGGGGACAATTTTATACCAGACGGGAACAACTGGGCTGCGGTTGAGCCGACTGTGATTCACGGCTTATATGATTCTTTCGCGGCGCCGAAAACCATGACCTCCAGAGGGCAAACCCTGATGTACGGACAGAAGATGAAGTATGTCAACCAGTTTACAAAAGGCAGCGACATGCGCCTGCGGCAAAGCGACGACCTGCAAAAGCCCTCCCGCGCAGAGGACGCCGCTGTCCAGTTTAATCCCAGCGGGAAAAAGCTTACCGACTACTACAGCACTTCCTGGAGGCTTTTGGATGTTGACGGTATTGTGCTCGGCTATAACGCCGGCAACGGATATATTACCGATAACCTGCGGTCGTCTTCCGATGACAGCTTTAATTTTTCAAACCTTGACCAGGACGACGCGGTCAGAAGCACCGCACAGACGGTAATCTATACAAACACGGTAAAGACGGCGAACATCGCGTTTTCCAAAGACTTGACGGCTCAGGCCATGAACAGCGGCCTGTATAATCCGGATGAAGAATATTCATTTAAGGTCGAGCTGAGCAATATCTTCGGCAGTGACGATAGTACATTCCGTACCTATCCCGTGGAATATTCGCTCGACGGCGTGCCGATGACTGCCGGCGGCGACGGAATTATTACGCTTAAAAGGACGCAGAGCGCCGTTATTACAGGCGTTCCCGTCGGCACCAAATATAAGGTGACGGAAATAAATATCCCGGGCTACCTCAAGGTTGAATCCGTCGGCGGAGATGAAACGAAGAGCATATTAAGCGGCACGCTGTCCCAGTTTGGCGTAAACGGCAGCTTTATCAACGGCCTCGTTTCCGCGCAGATTACAATCACTAAGACGATTGACGAGCTGTATTACGGAGCAAACGATAACCCGGCCGGACTATCTGGAAACACCGCGATTACAGAAACCAATATACCGGGCGACGCCCATGGCTACGAAGAATTCACAGGCGCGCAGCAGAGTTTTTTATTTAAGGTTGAGCAGTTCGATACAAGCGCCTGCGAAGGCGCGCCGAACAAAACGTCGTTTGTCGTCATCAGCTTTGACAAGACGGACGGCATGAACCTGACAAAGTCGGAGACGCTTTCGGTGGACCCGACCAAATACTACCGGGTGACCGAGGATACGAAGCTTGCGTGGAGGTATGACTTTAAATCGCTTTCCATCTACGACACGCTGGGAAATTCCCTGAAAGAAGGGAACGCGGCTATCCTTTACGGCAGCGAAGTAAACCCCGAAGCCGTGTTTGTAAACGCTAAATCGGCAGACAAACACAACCTTGAGGGAGACGCGGCGCTTGCGCAGAACAAATTGAAGGCAGCGCCCTGAATAGAAGGGGAGGGGGAACGCGCTTGAAAGCATTCAGAATCATCGACAGGGTATGTACCGGCATAATTGCCGCCGTACTGGTTCTTGTTTTGCTGATTGGTTTTCTGCCGCAGGTGTTCGGCTATAAGCCGTACACGGTGATTAGCGGGAGTATGGAGCCGCAGTACCAGGTCGGTTCCCTGATTTACGTCAGGCAGGTTCCGCCTGAAGAAATCGATGTGGGCGACCCCGTAACCTTCACAATGGGCGGAAAGACTATCACGCACCAGGTTATAGAGGCCGACCGCGAAACGAACACCTTCATAACAAAGGGAATCGCTAACCAAAATACGACCGAAGGCCCTATCCCGTATGCGGATATTATAGGAAAAGCAAGCGGCTTTTCCATACCTTTCGCGGGCTATGCGTTTACCTTCCTGTCATCTATAACCGGCAAAATTTTGCTTCTATGTGCCGTTGGCATACTAATATTGCTCGTCCTGCTGGAAAAGATTTTTTCCGGCGGGAACAAAAAAGAAAAACGGTAAATAAATGTGGCTTGTTTGGAGGTGGTTTTATGAGGGAAAATGATACAGGTGAGAAGAAAATCAGCGCGCTTCCCGGCAAAAAACGGATTATCGCGGTGCTCCTGCTGCTGCTTGCCGCCGGCGCTGTTACCGCGGCGACATGGGGCTTTTATACGGCGCAGAGCAATCACAAAACAAACCCGTTTTTTCCGATGACGGTGACCGATATCGATATAAACGAGCCGAACGGCTCAGAGTATACAATGGACGCCGCAGGAACGGTCACAACAAAAAAGGTCATAATAGAGAACCCTGACGGCAACGCAAAGAAACCCGTTTTCATCCGTGTGGCTGTCGTACCCTCAATAAAAGACAAGCAGGGCGGATACCTGAACAAAGAGGTAGCAATTGACCCCGCGACTGCCTTTCATGAGAACTGGGCACTCCATGACGGGTATTATTACTATAAATATCCCGTTATGCCCGGAGACCGGACGGCTGAGCTTTTCCAAAACAGCACGGTAACGCTCAATTGCAGCCTGCGGGATGGCGAATATGTCCAGCTCGACGTGATAGCCGATACCATCCAGGCGACGGCAAACGGCGATAAAACGGAAGCGCTTACCACACAATTTGCCAGGGAAGCCTGGAATTATGACAGCTTTATTCTGGAATAGGACTAATTCAGGAAATAACCCGAAAAATGTGGGTTAATTTATATCAGCAAACATTACTTTTAGGAGGAAAAGATTATGGAAAGAACAAAAAACAGCAGGCTGAAGAAGGTGCTGCTTGCAGCGGCGGCCATTATAGTCGTTGCATCCCTGACGGCGGGACTTACCATTGCCCTTTTGTCAGACACCGACACCAAGGCGAACACCTTCCCGGGCAGCTCGGCAATCAAGCTTCAGCTTAACGAACCAAAGTGGGACGGCTACACCGACGGCTCCGGCGACGGTACGTCAGTAAACCCGGCATACGCCGGCGCGGATACGCTCGGCCTTAAAATAGCGCAGAGCTACCAGCCGAATTCTGTCATCCCGAAGAACCCGTCACTTACCAATATTTCTGACGACAGCACGGTCAACAATGAATATGTCGCAATGAAGGTCGTTTATCAGGTACGCAAAAGCACGACGGGCGACGTAGCGACACAGGGAGATTTTATCAACCTTACATACGACCAGTTTGCGAGCATAGCGACAATCAATTTTGATACGGCCGCTTGGAACAAAACAGCGACCACAGCCGACAAGGGCGACGTTTACTGCTATGGCAGTTCCACTGCGCTCACCTCTGTAGAAAAAACGCTTTCTACCAGCGAGCTGTTTACAAACGTTACAGTAAAAGACCTGACGATGAATCCGAATGCTACGACAGAGCTTGATTTGGGCGGCGGCGAAGTTATCTCTTACGCGGCCAACTGCCTGCCCGAGTTTAGGGTACTCGTTTACGGCTCGGCAATCCAGGCAGACAATAATACCGATACCTATGCAAACAACGCGGCGGCGCTCGCAGCACTGTTTGCGTAAGCCGGACCCGAACATCGCTCATAATAAAAAATCGGATTAATCGAAACGGAGGATTTTTACATGGAAAAGACAAAGCGTTCAAATAAGCTGCTGAAGGTGACCCTGTCCGTCGTGGCCCTCATCCTGGTAGCAGCTGTTACATATGGCATTACTATGGCGTTCCTGACCGCAAAATCAAACGACAAGACGAATGTATTCACATCCGGCGACAACGTCGATATCACCATCAACGAGCCGAAGTACGAGCTTACCCAAGACCACACCTACAAGCCGGGCGACATCCAGGACAAGGACCCGTCTGTCGAGAGCCTTAAGGAAGAGGCTTATGTAGCCATGACGGTTGAGTTTTACGCAAAGGCTCCGGGCGCTGATAATTATACCGGCCCGATGACCTATGCGGATTTCAAGGCGCAGTATGCAAACATCGGTATTGAAAAGGAAGGCGTATTCGCAGCCGGCGAGTTCAATCCGCAGTGGTATGCTTCCGCCGATAATTCGGATGCTTCCACAAGGCTTGTGTTCTATTATAAGGGCGACAGCGCGGCCGACGAGCTTAAGGCGGTCGGACAGGGCGGCAAGACAGAGGAGCTCTTTACAAAAGTGAAGTTCAACGACGACATCGCGACGGTTGTAAACGCAGCGGCCCCCGAGGTCCGCATTGACGTCAAGGCATATGCCGTTCAGACGACAGGCACCAGCATTACCGACCTGAACGACCTGATGGGAATCTGATTTTATTGATAGGTTATAACAACAACCAGACGGGGTGATTGCTTTTGAAAAAGAAAAAGATTATATGCATAGCCGCGGCGCTTGTGCTTATTGCTGTTCTTTCAGCGGGCGTCACCCTGGCGGCGTTTACAGCAAGCAAGGACACGCTCAACGTCGTGACCTTCGGCAACGTACATATTACCCTAATCGACGAATATACGAAGCCGGAAGCGGGCGTTATGCCCGGCCAGACGGTTGAAAAAGTCGTCTCGGCGAAAAACACGGGCAGCAATACGGCGTTTGTCCGCTTAAAGCTTACAAAAAGCTGGTGGGAAAACGGCCAAAAGCGTGAGGAGCTCGACCCCTCCTATATTACCCTTGATTTTTCAAATGCCGATAAATGGGCGGAGGGCCAAGACGGCTATTACTACTATCAACTTCCGTTAAAGCCCGGCGAAACAGCGGAAAGCCTGATTGATTCGTTCAGCCTGCCCAAGGATTGGGATATGGACGGCTACACGAAGCTCGACGGCCATATAGACGCCCGCGCGGAAGCGGTGCAATCCGAAAACTTTACGCCGCAGCTGGATGATGCAGGAAAAATTACCGGCTGGAACGACATTGTCGTAGAAGAGGCTGTAGACCGTGTCCCTCAATTACCGAAAGTCGAAGGCGATACCGGAAGCAGCGTTATTTTCCAGAATGACGCCGATAAATTTGTCACACTCCCAGGCGAAGACCTGTTCCAGGGCTTCAAGGGCGTAATGCCGGGCGACACCAGGACACAGCAAATCGATATAGGCAACGATGACGATAAAACAGCTTATATCTACCTTTACGCCTTACAGGCAGACGAAGGCCAGTTTGAAGACGCACAGCAGAAAGCAATATCCGACGAGCTAATGAAGCTGCTTCAGATAGAGATTACGCAGGCTTCGGCCGACGGCAAGGCGGAGGTTCTCTATAAAGGAAAGCTCTATGGAGAGGACGGAGGCTTCAGTATGTACGGCCAGCCCCAAGCGGTTAGCCTGGGCAGCTTCGGCAAGGGCGAACGCGCCCGAATCAAAGTAGAGCTGAAGGTCCCCGACAACTTAGGCAACCGTTATGCGGACGCAGCGGCAAAAATCAAATGGATTTTCACCGCACAGCAGGCAGAACCGGATAACCCGCCGCCGTCACCGCCCGATATCGTAGTCACGGGGGATGCTTTCGCACCTGTTTTGCCAATTGCCCTGGCAGCCGCAGTGCTTTCGCTGGCAGCGGCAGGCGCCATGCTCTTCATAAAAAAGAAGAAGCAAAACGCCAAAAATTAATTTAGCTTACGACGAAATATATATACTTCTCCAGCGGCCCGTCAGGAATCTACCCGTTCCTGGCGGGCCGGCCTTTTGTTTTTTGAAAGAAAAAGAAAAAACATGGAAATAGCTGTAGCTTAATTCCATAAAAAAGGATGTTGTAAAGAAGCTTTATATGTGACAAAATTAAAAAGTAAAACAGGTGGCTCGCGCTTTGTTGACATATTTCCCGCTCCCTCTTATAATAGTATAAGTTAATAAAAATTGTATATATGCTTTGTAGATTATGCATATATCGCGATTGTGTATAGATATTTTATTTGAAGGGTGACTGTAATCATATGGGTATTACATCGGGACAAATCATTAAACTGTTAAAAAAGAACCTGCTCCTTATCCTTATTTGCGCGGTAGTTCTTGCCGGCGCTTTTTTCGGTTATACAAAATTGTTTATTGCAAACACCTACCAGAGCTCGGTGAAATTTTGTGTTTCCACTACGCTCCAGGGGGGGACCGCCTCCGATGTTGTGACACAGCTTGCTTATGAGCAGCGCCTTGTCAATACGACAATAGAAATCCTGGACACAAACAGCTTTTATTCCAAGGTGGCCGATAAATTATCCCAGCGTTATTCTGCCGGCCAGCTTGAAAAGATGGTTTTATTCTCAACGCTCAATGATACCGAGGTGTTCCAGGCACAGGTAAGCGCAAAGAGCCAGACGGATACCAAGCTTATCGCAGATACGATTGCGGAAATTGCCCCAACGGTAATTACGGAATATAAGAAAAACGTCCAGCTTAAGGTTGTCGATCCGGCTCTCGTCCCGCAGACGCCCGTCGCGCCGAACCCGGTTATCAACACCGCACTCGGGTTTTTGCTTGGCTTGGTTTTGTCGGTTGCCTTTGTCCTGATTCGGAATTATTTTGATATTCGCATCAAGTCGTCGGATGAGGAGTTTACCGCTCTGAATATCCCGGTACTCGCATATATCCCCAATTTTGAAAGCATGTTTAAACAGAACGGCACGGTTCAGTAAAGACGCCATAGAATCGGCAGACAGGGAGAAAGTTATATGTTTAAAAAATCCAGCCGTAAGGCTGTCCGTTCCAAAGATGATAATACGGCGCTTAATTTCCAGATAAAGGAAGCGTATAAAACAGCGAGAACGAATCTCGTCTTTTCCGTGATAAAAGACGGGTGTAAAAAGATTGTAATTACGAGCTCCTATAATTCTGAGGGTAAAACAACCTCAGCGGTCAACCTGGCGATTGCTCTTGCCCAGCAAATGGACATCAGGGTACTGCTGGTCGACTGCGACTTGAGAAAACCGAAGGTCGACAGGTTCTTCAGCCTTCCGGCCGCTCCGGGCCTTACCAATGTACTCGGACGCATCAATGAGCTTGACGAGGTAATCCACAAGACCAAGGTGGAAAACCTGGAGATTCTGTGCAGCGGCGTGATACCGCCGAATCCGTCTGAGCTGCTTGCCAGCGAAGCGATGAAGGAGCTTATCACGAAGCTGGAGTCCAATTACGATTATATTATTTTCGACACCCCCCCGATTAACGTGGTTGTAGACGCGCTGCCCCTGATTACAGACAGCGACGGCGTCGTGCTTGTCATTCGGGAAGGAAAGTCTACTTATCCGGATTTAAACAAGACGCTGACTACGCTTAAAAGGATTGACGCGAAGATATTGGGCCTCATTATGAATGGGGTTGAGATGAAAACCGGAAAGGAAGGGTATCTTTACCGGTATGAAAATCAGGTTTGATTATGAAAAGTGATAGGGGATAAGTCTGGAAGAGGTTTAAGGAGGAGAGCGCATGAATACGGTAAGAGAGAAAGAGTATGTACGAAACGATTCCCGCGCAAATACATACTACCTTGCAGGTGCGTATGCCGCGGCGGTATCGGAAGAAGAAATTGCCCCAATTGAAGATAGTGTGTACAGTAAGGAACAATACGGCGATTTTGGTGAAGAAAAAAATAAGTTTATGTATCGCGTCATAAAGCGGCTGTTTGACATTGTTTGTTCCGGGCTTGCGCTTATCGTGCTGTCGCCGTTCTTTTTGGTTATTGCGTTGATTATCAAGGCGGAGGATCCAGCGGGTCCTGTGTTTTTTTCGCAGAAAAGAGTCGGTATGGGCGGCAAAATCATCCGCATATATAAGTTCAGAAGTATGGTGTCAAACGCAGAAGAGTTGATTGCACATTTTACGCCAGAGCAGCGCAGAGAATATGAGGAGAATTTTAAGCTGGAGAACGACCCGAGAATTACCAAAATAGGTAATTTCCTAAGAAAATCGAGTCTTGACGAGTTGCCGCAGCTGCTTAATATTTTAAATGGAACCCTAAGCATCGTAGGTCCAAGGCCCGTCGTACCTGCCGAGCTTGAAAAATATGGAAGTATGCAGGATAAATTCCTCAGCGCAAAGCCGGGACTTACCGGCTATTGGCAGGCAAATGGACGTAGTGAGACCACTTATGATGAACGGATTGAGATGGAACTGTATTATGTAGACAATTGCAGCTTCTGGCTTGATTTAAAAATTATTTTTAAGACGGTCGCTGTGGTACTCACGGCGAAGGGAGCAAAATAGAATTGAAATCGAAAAATAGGATGTGGCGGGAATGAATGTATTATATGCAAGCGATGATAAATTTTCAGGAATACTCGGCACATCCCTTGTTTCTTTGATGGAAAATAACCGGGACAGCAGCGAAATCAATGTCTTTATTCTCGATGATGGGATTTCGCAGGGAAATAAGGAAAAGCTCAATATGGTTTTTAAGGATTACGGAAGAACGGGCGTCTTTTTAAAGGTGGATGACGTCGAGATTCCGGAATCCTTTATTTCTGACCGGTGGCCAAAGGTCGCGTTCATCAGGCTGTTTATTTCCGAGCTGTTTGACGAGCAGGTAAGCCGGCTTCTTTATCTTGACTGCGATACCATCATCAACGGTTCTTTGGAACCGCTTTGGCATATGGATATGGGAGAGAATATTATAGCGGGGGTGAACGACTGCCTCAGCCCCCGTTACCTGAAAAACCTCGATATGGACTTGAACAGTACCTATATCAACAGCGGCGTTTTGTTGATTGATTTGGAAAAATACCGTAATTTTTCCGTCAGGGAGAAGGTTTCGCGGTTTATCGAAAGCCATGCGGGAGTGATTCAATACCCTGACCAGGATGTAATCAACGCGGTATTTGAAGGGAAAATCCTGCCGCTTGCCCCGAAATATAATTCTATTACACTTTTTTACGATTTTGCTTACAGCGACATGCTCAAATATAGAAAGCCTGTCAAATATTATAGCAGGGAACAAATGAACGAAGCGGTGGAAGAACCGGTCATTATACACTTTACAACGTCGTTTTTATCCCTGCGCCCCTGGATAAAGGAAAGCGGTCACCGCTATGTGGGAAAGTTTATTTCCTTCCGCAATAAATCCCCTTGGAAGGACGAGCCTTTCTGGGAAGATAACAGGAGCTTTGTAAAAAAGGCATATCTTAAATTTTACCGCCTGATGCCCTTGCCCTTTTCTGTAGCGTTTTCGGGATGGCTGCATTCCACTGCTGTACCAATGCTGAAAAGGAAGGGATAAGGAGAAGAACAGTGGAAAAAAGACATTATGATTTTCTGGACGCAATGAAGGGGATGGGCATTCTCTTAGTAGTGCTTGGCCACGTCTCTTTGATTGAACCGCTTAATACAGTGATATATGCGTTCCATATGCCACTGTTCTTTTTTATTTCCGGATTTCTTTTCTTTTCCTCCCGGAAGGAACATTTTGCAGTGCGCAGGGTCAAATCCCTTCTGACGCCCTACTTCGTTTTTTCTTTGCTCACCTTTTGTTACTGGGCGTTTTTGGAGCGTAGGCTGCGTGGGCAAACCGGTATTCCGGTATTTGCTCCGCTTTTAAACATCTTTATCGGCCAAGGCGGCAATGAGGGCTATGCGTTCAATGTCGTGATGTGGTTTATTCCTTGCATGCTTATGACCCAGCTTATGTTTTATTTGGGAGAACGGTTTATTAAAAACAGGTATTTCCTTGCCGCCGCGATTATCCTTTTGTCGGCGGCGGGTTATCTTTACAGCCTGTTTTGCCCGTTCCGGCTGCCGTGGTGCCTTGATGCCATGACAATGGCGCTCCCCTTTTACGCGCTTGGATATATGCTTGCGGGGAAAGAAAAGCTTTCTTCTGTATCAAAAGGAAAAGCGGCTGTTTTGTCCGCCGTGCTCCTTGCAATCCTGATTCCCCTTGCTCTTTTCAACGGCAAGGCGGATATGAACAACAACATTTATCAAAACTATTTTTTATACTACCTTGCGGCGTTCTGCGGAATTGCATTTATCTGGGCACTCTCCCAGCTGTGCCGGTTCCGCTGGCTGAAATACCTTGGCAGCGCTTCTTTGGTTATCATGTGTGTGCATGAGCCGGTGAAACGTATCGTCATCCAGCTTACAGCCTCTGCGTTGCACACCGCGAGCGATGCGGTCAGGGTCAATCCGTTTTTCGTCCTGCTGCTAAGTGCGGCGGTTGTACTGGCTTGCCTGCCGGTTTATTACCTGGTCAAGCGATTCTTTCCGTTTGTTATGGGAAAGTACGGCAAATATTGAGGAGATTTTCTGAAAGGAATCATCCATGCTTTATTTATTTGAGTTTTTTACGTTTACGTTTCCAAAGGCAGGCGTGCTCGTTTCGGACGTTCCGTTAACGGTTGCGATGCTCCTTTTTGCGTTCGCGCTGCTTTGGAGCGTAAAGGGAATCCGTCCGGCTATCGATAAATTCCGGGGCTTTGCAATTGCATATGTACTGTTTGCCGTGTTTATCCTGATTCCGATGGTAATGAGCCTGTCGCGGCTGAGCCTGTATATGGTATCTATATCCATCGTTTTGATTCTGTCACCGCTTGCAATCATTATTGGAGGCAGAATGGATTTTGATAAAACAGTGCGTATTATTTCGGTAGCTCTGCTGATTGTTGGTCTTTACGCGGCCGTGCAGTTCCTGTTTGGAATTCAGGCGACTGAAATCCAAGGGCTCAATATTGCCTATGGCGATTCGTTTGAATCAAAGCCAATCGGATTCGGGCATGGAGGCGGCGGCCTCGATGCGCTTAAAATGCCCGCCACCTATCAAAACGGCAACGGCGCGGGATTGTTTTATGCGCTGTGCCTGCCGCTTATGTTTTTCTGGAAACCGCAGAAGCGCTACGATTCGGTTTTGCGTATTCTAGGGGCAATTGGCGGGTTTGCCGGGCTGTTTTTGTGCGGCTCACGTTCCGTGCTGATACCGTTTACCATAATTGCAGTCCCTTCCTTAATCGTATATATAAAGAGAAGGCTTCCCTCCAGGGCGCAGCTGTTATTTGTGGCAGGCGTGATTCTTGCATTTTGCGGTGTGTTTGCATATTTCGCAATTGCTAACAGCGAGTTTATTTCTTATTTTATCAACCGATATATTGTACAAACACTGTCCGACCCTACGGGAGCCGGAAGAACGGTGCTGTATCAGAAGTTTATCGACGCCGTAATGGGGCTTGGCGCCTGGGACTCCCTGCGCTTTATTTTCTTCGGAATGGACTGGAAGGACGCGCAGATGACCGAAGGCGTTATCTATGTACTGAGCTATTACGGTGTATTCGCTTTCCTTTCATTTCTATCCGTTCTTATTTATCCGCTCGTCTCGGTTTTTAAAAAGAACAAGCTGCTTTCTGTTGGGCTAATCCTCATGTTTATTGCTTTTTTAGTAGATACATCGTTCCTTTATCCCCCAAGCTTAATCAACTATTTCTTTATTGCGGGGCTTTATATGCAGCACCCCGAAAAGATAGTACGGGAACATGCGCCGCGGCTTGACGCCGCAGATAATATAAGAGTAGGAGCTTGATTACTTTGAACCATAAAGTTGCTGTGATAATTTGTTGGTACGGGCCGTTTCCCGCGTATTTTCCGCTGTTCTTAAAATCGTGCGCTGCCAATCCTGATTTTGATTTTTTGATTTTTACAGATACCCTTTACGAAGGACAGTATCCCAAAAATGTAAAGCCGGTTATCCGCGCCTTTGCCGATTTAAAAAGCCTGTTTGAGAAAAAGCTTGGATTTGCGGTTTCGCTAGAGCAGCCTTTTCGCTTTTGTGATTTCAGGCCCGCGTTCGGCGTTTTATTTTCTGATTATCTGGAAGGGTATGATTTTTGGGGCCACTGCGATATCGACCAGATTTTTGGAGATATCGGCAGCGTGATTAATGATGAAATACTCAGCCAATATGAGAGGGTGCTTTTTCAGGGGCATCTTTCCCTTTATAAAAACAATAAAAAAATGAACCGCCTGTTTGAACAGGACGGCGCTATTTATCCATATAAAACGGTGTTTACAACTGGTGAAAATTATGCGTTTGACGAATTTACCGGAATTTTGAAAATTTGTGAAAAACAGGGAATAAATTTATTTCGCTGTAAATGCTTCGTGGACTGCGACGTTGCCTATTCACGCTACCGTTTTGTGAACGACGAACGCGATACCGCCTATCAGGTTTTCTACTGGGAAAATGGAAAGCTATACCGGGCTTACCTGGAGGGCGGGAATGTCAGGACGGACGAGTTTATTTACCTGCACTTCCAGAAAAAGCATCCCGTCAACCGGGTAGCGGATATCGATTGCCCGTCCTTTTACCTGCTCCCGCAGGAATTTCGGGAAAAGCAGCCGGGCGCCCCTGGCGCGCAGGCAGTGAAAGAGCTGTCAGGCTACCTGGGGGAAGAGGCGGAACAGGCGGAGAAAAAGGCTTACATTAAAAAGAAGCTCGGCCAGTTTGCATCATGCAGCCCGAGACAGAAAAGAGTCTGGCTGAAACAAAAGCTCAAAGGATAACGTTTACATGCCGGCCTGGAGGAGCGTCAAATGGAAGAGAAAAAAATATCGGTCGTCGTACCTGTATACAACGCGCAGGATCATTTGGAGCGCTGTGTGAAAGGCCTCTTTGCACAGACATACCAAAACCTGGAAATTATTCTGGTGGACGACGGCTCAAAAGATAAAAGCGGCGCCATCTGCGACCATCTTGCACAGAGGGATTCCCGTGTGAAAGTAATACACAAACAAAACGGCGGCGTTTCCCGTGCGAGAAATACGGGAATGGAGGCGGCGTCCGGCGAATATCTCCAGTTTGTTGACAGTGACGATATGCTGTCGCCCGATTTTTGCAGTATCATGGCAAAGCTGCTTAAAGAAAGCGGGAAAAGCATGGTGATCTGTGGATACCGTGTCATTCATACGGCGCTTGGCTATGAAACGGTGTGCACAAGTCCCCGCGCGACAGTCGGCTTAAAAGAGAAGGACGCTGCTTCCTTTTTTTTGCAGCTCGACAGGGACAAGGTGCTTTCCATGCCCTGGAATAAGCTTTTTGTGAGAAATAAGGTCAAAAAGGGCTTTCGCGAGGATATTTCTCTTGGGGAAGACAAAATCTTTGTGCTGGATTTTTTGGAGGCAAACCCGGATTTTACTGTTACGGAAGAAATTCTTTATGACTATTACGTGGATAATGAGGGTACCTTATCCAGAAAATACTCACAAGAGCGTATCCGCTATGTCAAGGCGGTTACGGAGGAAACCTTCCGGTTTTGCAATAATATGTTTCCCGCGGGGTACGACACCGCGTATGTATATACCGATTTTATAGATTCCGTACGTTCTACAATTGATTTGTGCCTGCGCAGCGGTGCGCCCTTTGCGCAGAGGTACCGTAACCTGAAGTCGCTGGTGAAGGACGGGGAAACCGGTAACGCGGCAAAGCAAAGCCGTTGCGGGGGGCTGCATGCGCGCGCGGTAGAATGGTCTTTAAAAACGCAGTGCACACCGCTTGTGCTGCTTTTTGCTGAGGCAAAGGTTGCTGCCAGAAAGCTTTTGGAATGGAAAAGAAAGCTTATGAAAAGGGCGGGAAAACCGGAAAAAGCAGAGGAAGGGAAGAAAAGCTGAATGAAAATCGGTATTATCACATTTCACCGTGCGGTCAATTACGGCGCGGTACTCCAGGCCTACGCATTGCAGCACGCATTGGAAGGGCTTGGCGCACAGGCGGAAATACTCGATTACCGCAACAGGTACATCGAATCGTGCTACGACCCTTATTCCCTTAAGGGAAATAAACTCAAGGCGCTTGCAAAAATCGCCCTGCTTGGCGGGGTGCGGCGTAAAAAAAACGAAGCGTTTCGCTCTTTCAATAAGAAATATCTGCGTTTAAGCGAGGCTGTGTATAAAGACAGCGAACAGCTTGCAGGGGCAGAAAAATTTTACGACGCCTTTATCACCGGCAGTGACCAGGTTTGGAACACGAGCTGCGCCGATTTTGACCCCGCCTATTTTCTGACCTTTGTAAAGGACAAAAAAAAGAAAAATTCGTATGCCGCAAGCTTCGGGCTTTCTGAAATCCCGAAGGAATACGAAGCGGAATATAAAAAGAGGCTTGCCGGCTACCGGCAGATATCTGTAAGAGAAGCCCAGGGAAGGGCTTTAGTTAAGGAGCTTACGGGCAGGGATGTACCTGTCGTGCTCGACCCGACGCTTTTGCTCACTGAAAAAGACTGGGCGGCGGCAGCGCATGACATTCCCCATAAGGGCTATATTCTGCTTTACAGCGTTTTGGAATCCGACGGGATGTTCGCGTACGCGCGCAGGCTTTCAAAAGAAACCGGCCTGCCTGTTTTGTACCTCAATGATAAAAGCTTTGAGAACAGGGACCTTCAATATGTGCGCGGCGCTTCACCCGAGGAATTCCTGGGCTATTTTAAAAACGCGGACTATGTGATTACGAATTCCTTTCATGGGACGGTTTTCTCTGTTATTTTTAAGCGCCGGTTCCTGTCCGATACCGACGTAATCAAAGAGGGGAAACCGGGGAAAAACGAACGTTCACAGCAGCTGCTCGAAGCGCTGTCCCTTACACAGAGGATTTTAACGGATAAAGCCGATATCAATGCGCCAACCAACTGGGAGGCAGTCGAGCGGGAGCTTGATGGGCTGAGATGGAAATCTTTTGAATATTTAAATACGATTGTGGATGAAGAAGATGGCAAGTAGTAGCAGGACAAAAAAGTTTTTTTATAATTCCCTCTCAACGGGAATCTACCAGGTGGTCGTAATGATTGTCGGGTTCATCACGCCGCGCGTCATGCTCGCGTGCTATGGGTCGGAAATCAACGGGCTGGTTTCCTCGATAACGCAGTTTATCACATATTTTAACCTCGTCGAGGCGGGAATTTCAGGCGCGGCGGTATACGCGCTGTACCGGCCCCTTGCCGAGGACGACCACAGGGAAATCAACGGCATCGTATCGGCGGCGCGTATTTTTTACATACAGGCAGGGTATCTGTTCGTCGCGCTCGTGCTCGGCATGGCATGCATATACCCCTTCCTTGTAAAAACGCCGGAGCTTGCCCCGCTGCTTGTGGGGATGCTCGTCGTCATGCTCGGCGGCAAGGGCTTTTTTGAATTTTTTACCATGGCAAAATACCGCGCGCTGCTGACGGCAGACCAAAAGACGTATGTAATTTCGCTTGCGTCGATAGTTTACGCCGTGGTCAACCTGATTGTAATTGTTGTGCTTTCATTGATGAAGGTCAATATTGTTATCGTTTATGCTGCTGCGTTGACCGCGTTTTTCGCGCGTTCCGTTATTCTTGCAATCTATGTGCGGCGCAACTACAAATATATCAATTACAAAGAAGCTCCCAATAAACAGGCGCTTGACAAGCGCTGGGACGCGTTGTTCCTGCAGGTGCTCCAAACCGTCCAGATGGGCGCGCCCGCCGTGCTTGCTACGATTTTTACCAACCTGAAAACGGTCAGCGTTTTCACGGTATATAATATGGTGCTGACGGGAATCAACGGTGTGCTGTCTATTTTTATCAGCGGCCTGTCTGCTTCCTTCGGCGACGTGCTTGCGCGCAATGAGATAAAGACGCTGCAAAAGGCTTATAAGGACTTTGAATTTTCTTATATGTCGTTGATTACCGTCATCTACGCGGTTGCTTTTATCATGATTATGCCTTTTATCAGGCTATACACGACCGGTATTACCGACGCGGACTATAATGTTCCCTTATTCGGCTTCCTGTTCGTGCTCAACGGCCTTCTTTACAATATGAAGACGCCGCAGGGGATGCTCGTCATTTCGGCGGGGCTTTATAAGGAAACGAGGCTACAAACATCTATCCAGGCGGCTATTCTTGTTGTTGGCGGCGTCATCGGCGGCTATTTCTGGGGGCTTGCGGGCATTATGGCAGCCTCCTGCCTGTCGAATCTTTACCGTGTCATTGATTTGATGTTTTATATTCCGCATAACGTGACGAAGCTTCCGGTACATACTACGCTGCTGCGCTATATCAGGATGTTTTTTATCCTTTTGGTTATTTGTGTACCGTGTTTCTTCCTCCAGTTCGATATACAGAATTACTTCATGTGGTTCGTGTACGCTGCGGCTGCGTGTGTTTATTCAGGCGTGGTAGTCGCCGTATTTGGTTTTATTTTTGACCGGAAGCAAATGTTTTATGTCTTTGGCAGGCTTAAAGGCATGCTGAAAAGGGGAGGCTGACCATGGAACAGGTTTTTGAGAAAAAAGAGCTGTGCTGCGGATGCGGCGCCTGCAAAAGCATTTGCCCGAAGCAGGCGATTTCGATGGAACCTGACGGAAAAGGGTTCCTATATCCCGCTATTGACCGAGGGCTTTGCATCGACTGTGGGCTATGCCGGAAGGTGTGCCCGTTCCCGCAGGGCTTCGTCCATCCGCAGGCGCTTCCTTCCCCTTCTGTTTACGCGGCAAAAAACCGTACGGAGCAGGTACGTATGACAAGCTCGTCAGGCGGGCTGTTTGTTCCGCTGTCGGATGTTGTATTAAACAGGGGCGGCGTAGTTTACGGCGCGCGCTTCGATGAAAACCACCGTGTTATGCACGCCCGCGCTCAGACACGGGAAGAACGCGACCTGTTTAAATCATCCAAATATGTGCAGAGCGATTTGAACGAAATCTTCCGGGATATTGCGGCAGACCTTAAAAACGGAAAAGAAGTTCTTTTTTCCGGCACGCCCTGCCAGGCGGCTGGGCTGCAGGCATACCTTGGAAAAAGAAAAATAGACAGCAATAGCTTGACGGTCTGTGACTTTGTATGCCATGGCGCGCCCAGCCCTCGGATATTTGAAGAGTACAAGGCATATATGGAGAATAAATTCGGCTCAAAAATCAAGGATTTGACCTTCCGGGCGAAATCGACCAGCAAGAGTACGCAGGATATGCGTATCGCCTTTGAAAACGGGAAGATTTATCAGGCGGCTACAGCATGGGAAGACCCTTATTACCGGATGTTTTTAAACAACCTGATTCTCCGGCCGTCCTGCTACGAATGTACGTTTACCACTACGAAGCGCGCTTCCGACCTTACCCTGGCCGATTTTTGGGGTGTGGAAAAGGCTTTTCCACAGTTTGAGGATAAGAAGGGCGTGTCCCTCGCCCTTCTTAATACTTCTAAAGGAGAAAAGCTATTTCAAGCTGTCCTGCCGCAGCTTGAGGCTGTAAACACCGCGATTGAGTGCTGTGTTAAGGGGAATCCAAATCTGGAACATCCAAGTTCCTGTAAGCAGCCGGTCGAGCAGTTTTGGAAGGAATACGAAACGAATGGCTTTGGCTACCTGGTAAACCGTTATGGAGTACGCACGGCGAAGGAGCGGGTAAAGTCCGCCCTTGTGAAGGGGCTTGAAAAAACGGGCCTGTATGAGCTGATAAAAAGAAAATAACCTGCAAAAAGCGTCTGCTACAGGCGCTTTTTTATTTTAAAGAATAACGGGGCGGAGGAACGGCTTATAATACTGATAGAAAGTTTCTGAAAGAAGTGTTAATTATGAAAGCGTTGATTACAGGGGCAAGCTCAGGTATCGGCAGGGATATGGTTCGCGTGCTTGCGGATAAGGGTTGGGATTTGTTTATAGCAGCCAGAAGGCTGGACCGGCTCGAGGAGCTGAAGGGCGAGCTTGCCGGAAGTAATATCATCTGTATAAAAGCCGACGTGTCGACAAAGGAGGGCTGCCTTGCGCTGTATGAGGAGGTCAGGAATGAAAATATCGACATGCTGATAAACAACGCGGGTTTTGGAGTTTGCGGGATGTTCCTCAAAAATGATTTGGATGAGGAGCTTCAAATGATTCGGACAAATATTGGCGCGGTCCATATTTTGATGAAGCTGTTCCTGCGTGACTTTGAACGGCGGGGCAGCGGTTATATTTTAAATACGGCGTCGTCAGCGGGCTTTATGGCGGGGCCGGTGCTTGCCTCTTATTACGCGTCAAAAAATTATATCGTCCGCCTGACACAAGCAGTTTATGAGGAGCTTCGCAGGTCGCATATAGGCGTACATGTGAGCGCTTTGTGCCCCGGACCGGTCGATACGGAATTTAACGAGGTTGCGCATGTACGGTTCAGCCTCAGGGGAATGAAAAGCTATGACGTTGCGCGTTACGGAATTGAACAGGCGCTTAAGGGAAAGCTTATCATTATTCCAGGCGTACAAATGAAGCTTGCAAAATTTTTCGGACGATTTGCAAGCGATAAACTCATGCTTAAAATATCGTACCATATCCAAAAACGTAAGCTATGAAGTAAGATTATATATAAGAACAGCCTCTCCATGCTTGGGGAGGCCTTTTTGATGGGAAAACCGGCGGTGTGTTTTTTCGCCGCTTTTAATGTTGATTGAGCGGAAATAATACATTTACAGTCCGTGTGACTTATATCGAAATATAAAGTAAGAGGTATAACATAGAAAAACTGCAAACAGACTTCCAAATCAACCTTGTAAAAAGCAGAAAATGTTGTATGAATTTTATTCCACAGAAGCGGATAAATATAGACTGTTTATCGTTAAAAAACTTTTCCAAATTTTACCTTTCGTTAAAATAGACAAAAACAGCAAACGGATGAATATTAAACTAATATTTTCTTGCATTTTTTAACTTTATGCCCTATAATAATAGGTAAATTATTCATGGCGTTCATACGCCTTGCACAAAAAGAATCAACTGCTTTGCGTTTTAAGGTTGATATTTTAAGGAGGAAGATTTCATGAAAAAAGTGGTAAGACGTTCTGTCAGCGTCCTGCTCTCCGTACTCATGGTAGTCTCCATGTTTGCGGTGGGTATTACAAGCACAGGGGCGGCGTCAACCAATGAGGACGCTCTTGGTGCGGCAAGTATTCCGTTGCCTTCTTACAGCGAGCCTGATTCAGGAACAATACGCTCCTATTTGAAGATTAATACGACAGGGATTGGTTGGTATGCCTCGTCTGATGCCGCGGCGGATTACAGGGCCTACAGCTGGCTTACCACGGGCCAGAATGTTTATAACAAAGCATGGCCTGGCGAGACAATGTCCGCAGCCGGCATTGCTGGCGGTTATTATGTTGATGTTGATCAGAGTAAGGGCTTTAACGCGATTATCTTTAATACCGTTAAGTGGGCTAATGATGATAAGCAGACAAATGATATTACAGATTTTAAGACACATGGTAATTATGTTTACTATGTTCCGAGTATGGTTTATAACCAGAAACAAAGTGGTACATGGAAAAATATTATCCAGACCCCTTCTGTTTTGGCAGGGAGTACCACGCTGAATGAAGGAGATACGACAAGCCTGTCTCTTTCCGCTACATCAGAAATTGGCGCAGTATGTTCCGGCATAAGTTTTTATATTTATGAAGGTTCAAAATTAATCGGCAGCCTAAACGGGACAAAGAGCGGCAGCTCCAATACATATACGGCAACCTATAATTTGACAACTGCCGATTTGACAGCTGGAAATCATATTTACACGGTTAAAGCCACCGATGGCTTTGCAACCAAAGAAGTCGATTCGGCAGAAATTACGGTTTCGGCTTCGGGCGTTGCCGTTCCGACCAACCTGAAAGTAGTGGCGGCGCCGGACGGCAATATTGTAAAGGGTGAAGGAACGATTAGCGCTCCTTTTGAGTATTACGACGGCAAAACCGCGTCTGTAACCGCTTCGGCGACGGCGCCCGAGGGCGCGACGCTTGAATACGCGTTTATAGACAGCAGCACTACGAAACCCACGGACAGCGATTTTTCATCCAACACGGTCAATACGTTTAATAATGATACATTCGCGGCTATGAGGAAGCGCTTTGTTTATGTACGCGCCGATATAGGCGGGGAGAAATCCGATCCGGTAATGGCCAGCTACAACACGCGCAACCTGGTACCGGCGGCGGAGGTTACCTCGTCCTTCCCGGACGGCGTTGCCCAGAATTCTGATTTTAACCTGACTGTCGCTTTAAACGGCGTATACCCCTATACCGGGTACGGCGACGCGGCCATAACGGTTAAAAACGGAGATACGGTTCTCGGCACCACAACAGTAGGGCAGGCGGAGCTTGCGGAGGACGGTACGGCAAGCGCAGTGGTCGCCTGCGGCGGCCTTGCGGCGCTCGGCGGCAACACCCTGACAATAACCGCACAGTATGAAAATGTCAGCTCGGCCGGCACCTCTTTTACAATCAACGTATTCGACCCGAGCGCGGTGACTGAAACAATCGGCCAGTCGGCGGAAAGCACGCTGCTTCTGGTCGATATGTCGAAGGTATCGGGTATGTTCAACAGCGCCGTGCCTTACCTGCATGTATGGGACGACAGCGGACATATTCTGACAAGCAACTCAGATCCCAGAACGGCGATGACGCTCGTGCCCGGAACTGCCAACCTTTATTATTTTAAGCCGACGACGGCGCAGGAAACCGCGATTGGCACCAACGCGCTCCATGTGCAGCTTTTGAAAACAAACACATGGTCAGCAGCGGGACCGCGTTTTGACATAACGGCAAAAACGCAGACGCTTATCAATTCCCTTACTTCGAGCTCCGTCACCCCGGTAAACGTAACGCCGCTTACGCTGGAATCCATCGCCTATTCGACCGGAATGAAGCAGAATACGCAATATGCCTTTACGGTCAAGGCTGACGGCGGCGTACCGTGGGTCATGTCAAAATATAAGGCTGCCGACGCAAGCTACAAGCTGACTGTTACGGCGACCCCGCAGGACGGTGCCGCACAGACAATCGTAAACGCGCAGAGCTTTGCCTATACCGCGGACAGCGCCGCATGCACATTTAACTGGACACCTGCGCAGGCAGGCACATATACGCTCACCTACACGCTTACAGATGAAGCTGGTATAGACACCGTCAGCTATCAAAAGCAGGTGGAGGTCACCGGCATAGAGGCGCCCGTCGTTACAGGAATTACACCGGCTGACGGTTCCGCGTTCAGCGTAGGCGAATCGTTTGACGTGACGGTTACGGCCGGTACGGCGCCCGCCGGTATTACATATTATTACGAGTTCTCCGGCGCTGGTGTGAAAACAGAAGACCAGACAGCCGGAACAGGCAGCGCCATTACGGTGGAAGCGACTGCCGATATGGTTGACAAGGACAACTCGATTACCGTGAAAACATGGGCACAGGATGCGGATGGCAATACCTCCGCGATTGTGGAAAATACGGTTCATTTTACAGTAGACTATACGCAGGTGCAAAAGGATTATAACGCGCTGAACAAGCTGGTCGCAGACAATCCGCTGACGCCCGCGATGGAGCAGTACTGTGTTAAAGCTACATGGGACGCCTATCAGGAGCAGCTTACACAGGCTCAGCCGCTGATTGAAGGCGGATTCCCCGCCTATACGGTAACGGAGAATGCATATGCGGCGCTGCTTGCTTCCATGCAGTCCACCTATACGGAGCTTTTGAATACCGCGGATTATCCGACGGTCGATTTTTACGCCGGCTCCCAGTGGTATCATGTTAATAATACTGCCGCGTGGGACAGGACGGATGTGCAGGTGACACAGCTTCCCGCTGATTATGTCGGCCCGCTCCTTGCACAATCGACGCCGTTTGAAGGCGCCGCGCTCGACTTAGGCAAGAAGACCGCGCTGTCCGATGGACGACAGATGTATATGTACAAAATTACAGGCGTACCGGCGGGCGCGAAGTTTATCCTGTCCGATACGCAGGAATTCACCTTCCCAGCGGAGGCTGACGCCCCCACGGCGGAGTATGGCAAAACCTATTATATTTATCATGACGGTACGGACAACGCGCTCGTGACAATCGACGCGATGTCTGTCGCATCGGTTGATGCCGACCCGCTTGAAATCCAGCAGGGCGAACTGGTTGCGCTTACTGCAGCCGACACAGTGCTGGGTAACGATATGGTAACGTCTGTCGGCGCGGCGGTGACACATACTTTCTCGCTGGAGGACGGGACAGCACTTGTACTGAATGAAGGCAAGTGGGACACGGCAGATGTTACGCCCGGCAGCTATAAAATTTATGTGACACAGTCCGATGCAAACGGCATGACCATCAAGTCCGATAAATTCGTGACGGTTACGGTTGCCCCGCGCACCGTTTATACGCCGCCAGCCACGGTCACGATTTCAGCTGACATGGAAACCTATTATGACGGGGACAGCATCGTTGTCACCTCGGCGGCATCCGGCTCTACCTACCGTCTCGAAACCGAAGCGGAGACAGACGCAAAAGACTACGATACGCTCGAAGGCGCGACCTATACCTACGAGCTTTACAATGGCGCTGAGAAAATAGGCGAAACGACGGGCCTCGCAGGCGCAAACGTTACATTTACAATCCCCGGTGTTTCTGACGCGGCGCAGTACAATCTGACTGTTAAGGCGTACCCGGCCCTTTCCAAAGGCAGCGCGTCCAAAACGAGCGGCGAGATTGTAAAAACAGTACAGCCGCTGGTTGCCTGGAATACAGCGGCACAGGCGTTTGAAGTGCAGAAGGATTCTGCCGCCGTAACAGAATACTTTGCCAATAACGGAGCCTACACACTTGTTTCGAGCGGAGTGACGGCGACTGCGCACGGTACGGACGCTGCTGTTTCTTACCGCTACAGTATTATAAATAAAGCGGATTCTTCAAGCGTAACGCCCGACGGCGGCAGCTGGACGCCGGTTGCCGGCAGCTACACGGTTACGCCGGTTGCGGTAATTACTTATGGCGGACAGGAATATACGCAGGAGCTTACCGCCTCAGATATTACCGTTAAAGCAAACCTTCTTTCCGACCCCGCGCTTACGGGTTCCATCGACGGCGCGCCGGTTGATACCTCGAAGGACGGAGCGTTCGACCTGAAAAATTATCCGGAAGACGATACGGCAAAGGGTAACCTCACGTTTAACGCCCTCGCAGCGGTTACGGAGCCTGCGGACGCATCTGCCGCTGTTTCCTACAGCTATACGCTGAAAGAAGACGACGCACAGCCTGCCGCGCTTGCCGGCACAGACGGCAGCGTTACCTTCAATCTCCGCGACAAGTGCAAAATGGGAAGCACATATGTGCTTACTGCCAGCGCGCAGGTTACTACCTCAGGCATTACACAGACAACCACAACAGCTTATACCTTCTCGGTGACGGATTCCGGCCAGCTTGTCACAGTATTTTTCGGCGGACCGACCTCGTGGCTTGATAAAATCCAATACATCGTATACAACGATGCGGATAAAACAAAAATAACGGGTACGCTTCTTGGTACCTTCCATACAAACGACCAGACAGCCGGGCTGACTGACGTTACTTACGATATTTACACAGCACAGATTCCCAGCGGACAGGAATTCTATATTGCCAATCAGGTCGTTTTTGACTCGTCTAATCTTTCCAACAGCACCACCGGCCTGTATACGGCGAAAGAAGGCGCGCTGTATTACATCTACGGCAAGAACAGCGTCAACTACGCCTATGAGGTAAACGAGACGACAATCGAAGACTTTAAAATATCTTCGGTCAACGGTACGGCGGTAACAGAGACAGACACTGTTTACACAGAGCTGGGGAGTACGGTAACGTTTAAAAACATCCTTTCAAGCCAGTATGCGTCTTATAAAACGCCTGTAAAGGTTGAGTACTATATCAATGGACATAAGATTGCAGCCTCTGCCGACGCATCGTCTGAAACCGTTACAACCGACGTTACCCTGGCAAATACGCCGTCTGACCCCGAAAGCTTTGTGTTCGAGGCAGGAAAAACCTATCAGGTCAAGGCGGTCGTAACTGAGGGCAACTATAGCATCACCTACGGCAATGTGGTGAATATAACAGTCCTTGGGCCAGAAGAACCGGTTACCTCTTACTTCCTCCTTTCCAAGGAAATGCTTAATGACCAGGCAAACCCATGGACAGCCGAAGGGCTAAGATGGGAAGCTGTCAACATTGCCGGCGAGGTTGAAGCAATGGAGATGGGCAATACGCCGGTCGAGATACAGCCTGACACAGTCGTCAATGGTATTCAGTATGATATCGACGGATATCTTTTTAAGGTCACCTACCACAGCAATATATCAAAAATCAGGTTCTTTATGGATGGACAGGGTACAGGCAATGAAACGGACGGCTACAGTAAGCTATCGACGAGCTATCTTGACGTTATTGGCGGCAAATATGCGGAAAAGGTCTATTATATAACGGATTATGCTAATTATATAGCTTCACCGAGTATTGCGCCCGGTGTCGAAGGGTGGTATAATCTCAAATATACGGCTACTTTCCAATATCCGAAAGAGACTGTGAGATTCTATCAGCAGGGTGCTTCTCTTACAGAGGAAGAGCTCAGTGCCGATAATTCTGTGACTAAGACAATGGAGCTTTATGTATCGGCAAACATAGAAAAGCTCTACCCAAGGGTAGACAGCCGTTATAACGAGTATGTTTGGCAGCCGTCGGCTTCATCCAAGCTGCTTGAAAATACCGGTACCATTATTCCTACAAGCGTCAATACAAGAAAGTATTCCCTTACGCTTGTTAATACCCCGGAAGAAGCGGCGGGGATTGAGGTATCTGCCGGTACGATGAACAGCGCGCCTGAAATCAGAAGTATCAGCGGCAGCCCGATTGAAGGAAGCGAAAACGTACCGTATTATATCTACCAGGAAGCCAACAAGCTGTCTACGCAGGTAGAATATATGTATGGCGTTCATATTGTTGCGCCGCTGCTTTCTAAAGATAAGGACGGCAACGACTGTGACTTTATTGGCTGGTACGATATTGATAAACAGCAGTATATTTCTTATCAGCCGCGTTTTGCGACAATTATAACGAATACCCATAAGCTGATGCCCGTTTACAGCGACAATACGGCGCTTAACGTGCTCCAGCCTGAAGCGGTTATCGACGACGTAACGTATGAAACCTATATCCAAAATTCAACCGATATGGTAAAGATGGTGTTTGCAACGCGTGTTATCACGCCTCCGGTTGAGGATTATACGAACCTCAAGCTGTTTGTGCAGAGAGTTGTCAAGGCGGACGGCACGGTCCCACAGGATTCCGAATGGTCCGCGCCGGTTGAGCTGACCAGCCAGATGAACAAGGATAAGCGCGTGAATGTCGCCATGAAGGCGGAAATTTACAGTGGCGGCGCGCTCAACACCAACCGCTACTTTATGCGCGCGTATGTGGAATATAACGATAAAGACGGCAATCTGCAAAAAGCATACAGCAATATTGTAGTTGCATCACCGGAATTAATGGCATCTGTTTAAAATGTGAACATAATTCCAAAGGAAAGGACACGGTGTGTATATGAAAAAAATATATGTTGAACCCGATCTTGAAAAGGTTTATTTCACATTTGAGCGGATTATGACAGGCTCTATAGATGGAACCGAATTGCTTGGGCCGACCGACCCCTCGATGGGTTTCAGCCAGCCAGGCTCAATTCCCGAGGTTGACCCTTGGGGCTGATTACAGATATATCAGGAGCGGATGGGATGATAGTATCCCGTCCGCTTTTTACTGGCGCCTTAGATGCCAGGATAAGCCGCGCGGGGGAGTGAGGCAGGGTTGAAGAGGATTCGTGAAAAGCATATAAAAACCTGGAAGCCGCTTGACGCGGTAATTATCTGTTTTGTGCTTGCCGCGGCGGCCTGTTTTTTTATAATGGCAGGAAGCGCAGCGCACGGCGGGCTGACAGCGGTCGTCCGGCTAAGCGGCGCGGTTGTAAAGACAATTGATTTGTCCGCGCTTGATTCTCCCGTTACCTATACGGTAAAAGGGGATGGGAACCTGTCTGTTACGATTCTGGCGGAGCCCAGCGGCGTCCGCGTATCGCAATCCGGCTGTAAAGACCAGATATGCGTAAAGACCGGAAAACTAACATATAGCGGCCAGACGGCCGTATGCCTGCCCGCTAAGGTGACTGTAGAGCTTACATCAGGTAGCCAGGCGGCGGAACCTGATGGGATTGACGCGGTAACGGGGTGAAATTATGGAAAATAGAAAAGAAATATCGCCTCGTATTTTATGGATGGCGCAAACCGGCCTTGTAAGCGCCGCTGCGGTTGTGCTGTCGGCATTTGAAGGAATGCTTCCCGATTTACCGGTACCGGTGCCCGGAGCCAAGCTCGGCCTTTCCAATATTGCCGTCATGTTTGCGGCCGACTGCCTGGGCCTTCCATCGGCGCTTGTAACGGCATGCTTTAAAGCGGTATTCGCGGGACTCACGCGGGGCGGAACCGCTTTTTTGATGAGCCTTGCCGGCGGGGTGCTCAGCACGCTCGCAATGTATATATTCCTTGCGTCGAAAAGCAGCCGCTTTGGGTATATTGGGATTGCGGTCTGCGGCGCCGCCGTGCATAATACGGCGCAGCTTTGTGTCGCCGCGCTGCTGACAGACGCTTCTATTTTTGCATATCTTCCCGTTCTCCTGATAGCGGCCGTACTTGCCGGATGCCTGACTGGCCTTGCGATGGGCCTGCTTGTCCCGCCAGTTAAAAAGCTTAGGCTGTCTGGCCACATATCAGGATAATAAGGGCTTTTTATTTACCAGCACAGGATTGACAGGGGTGTTTCACGCTGTTATACTGTTACCTATACGAACAGGGGGAGTAATCATGATGGAGTTTGCAGAAGGACCCATGAACTGAATATTCGGAATGCCGGCCTTGCGCTTTTTATTGAGGCTGCCCTCTGGAAACATGAAGCAACTGCCATGATTAGACTTCGTTTTTGCTCGTATGTATTTTAAAAATACGAACCGAAAGTAGTATTTAAGGAGCATGACGCGGGAGCGCCATGCTTTTTTTATGTTAAAAATGACGGCAAAGAGCGGAAAACAGCGCTGGCTTGCCGTTTTAAGAAGCAAGTAATACCGCGGAGAGACTATGGAACTCTATAAATTATACCATCCGGTTACAGCGGCGCCCTTTCAGGCTGACGCCTCTTACAGGGAAGTATTACCCACCGGAGCCCTGCGCCCCTATATCAGGTGCTTCTGGGGAACAGATGATTACAAAATGTATTCAGGCCGGAATGCAGGCAATACGAGGCTTATTATTCCAGATACCTGCATGGATATTATCTTTACGATAAACGCTACCTGCAACACAATCAGCGGCAGTTTTTATGGAATTGACGATTCCCCATACCAGACGGATAGCCGGAAAAACGGGAAGGAAGGGGCCTCGATTTTTGGAATCCGGTTTTATGCGTGGAGCGCGGCCCTGTTTGCGGAGGAAAGCATGAAAAATGTCTGCAATCTTTCCTTTGATGCGGGACAGTATTTTTCAAAAATAAAAAAGGAGCTGACGCCTTTATTATGGGAGAATAAAAGCCTGATACAGCGTGCTTCCGCCGCGGAGCGTGTTTTGATGAGGCATTTTCATTCCGACCGGGAAAACGCCAACCTGTTGAACGCGGTATATTTGATACTCAGGAACAGGGGCTGCTTCAAAGCGCTTGATATTGCGGGCGGGCTGCATATAAGCCTCCGGCAGCTGGAACGAATCTGCAAAGAAAATACAGGCGTTTCCCCAAAAAAGCTGTCCTCCCTGGTCCGTTACCAGTATTTATGGAGCGATATCCTTTACCGTCCGTACCGCGCTTTGGATGCGGTAGAGCGCTACGGGTATACCGACCAGGCGCATCTGATACGGGATTTTAAACGGTACCATTCCATGACCCCCAAAGCGGCAAGGGAAAAAGCGTTTTCCAATTTTTCTGAAAACCCGTAAAATGGGAGAAGATGTCGTAATTTTACTATACATAGTGTGCTGTGTTTTTGTAGAATAAAGAAAAAACGGAGGCGTTACTATGTCATCTTCAAAGGAATTTAAAAACCATGTGCTGGAACAATTGGGCGGCGCGCAGATTACGGCAAGGAGCATGATGGGCGGGTATTGTATCTATGCCGAGGGCAAGCTTGTCGGCGGAATCTATGAAGACCGTTTTATGCTCAAACAAACGGAGGCTTTGAAAACGTTTGTACGGGACTATAAGCTCGAATACCCGTACAAAGGCTCAAAGCAGCTGATGATTTTAATCGAAAATATTGACAATACCCCATTTATGCGGGAGCTGGCAAACCATATATGCGGGTGTGTGAAAAACACGATGAGTATATGCGGAACCGACTGCTCGGCCTGCGGTTTTTATAAATCGGCGTGCCAGGGCTGTAACCAGTGTGAGGGAAGCGTTTTTTACATGGAAGGCGGACAATGTCCGATTTACCACTGCTGCGCGGAAGAAAACAGCCGTCAAAGCTGCGCTTCATGCGAGAAGGTTCCCTGTGACATATGGATGCGGCAGAGGGACCCCTCCTATTCGGATGAAGAGTTCCAAAAGAATATCGAGGGCAGGCTGTCCAATTTAAGAAAAGGATAAGCAGGATTTTACACTGGTTCCACATCTAAAATTCATCGCGTTTATTTATATATTTTGCATAAAAACAAAAGAGGGTATTTTCATAATTATAAATAAATGATATAATAAATCCTATGAAATGAGCGTGGAAACTGATGATATATGCGGAACATTTAAAGAAAGAATTTAAAAAAACCATCAAACAGCCGGGACTGCTCGGAAGCGTAAAATCGTTGTTCCATCCGCAGACGGAGCTTGTCAAGGCGGTTGACGATATCAGCTTTTCAGTAGGAGAAGGGGAAATCCTTGGGTTTATTGGCCCAAACGGAGCTGGAAAATCAACCGTAATCAAGATGCTGACGGGGATTTTGACGCCTACGCAGGGTACCTGCCGTATCAACGGGCAGATTCCGCAGAAAAACAGGAAAGCATACGTCAAGGGCATTGGCGTTGTATTTGGCCAGCGCACCCAGCTTTGGTGGGATTTGCCGCTGTGCGAAACCTACAGTGTGCTCAAGGAAATTTATGAGGTGCCCGAACAGAGCTTTAAAAAGCGGATGGATTTTTTAAACGAGGTGCTTGAGCTTGACGAATTCATAAACAGCCCGGTGCGAACACTTTCACTTGGCCAGCGTATGCGCGCGGATATAGCGGCGTCCCTGCTCCACAGCCCGAAGGTGCTTTTTCTTGACGAGCCAACCATCGGCTTGGATGTCGTGGTCAAGGACAACATTAGAAAAGCGATTGCAAAAATTAATGCGGAGGACCGCACAACAGTCATCCTGACGACGCACGACCTGAGCGATATCGAATTGCTGTGTAAGCGCATTGTTATGATTGATAAAGGGAAAAACGTGTTCGACGGCAGCATTCAGGAGCTGAAAGCGAGCTACGGGCAGATGCGTGAGCTCTGCTTCGAGGTAACGCAGCCATCTGAGCTCGAAGCCCTTCATTATGAGGAAGCGTTTTCTGGAATGGAAGAGGATATTGAGCTGATAAGCGACGGGCTTTCTGTCCGTATACGCTTCGACAGCGACAAGATTCCGGTCAGCGACATGCTCCAGCACACGCTTTCAAAAATCCATGTAAAGGACGTAAGCGTCAAGGATGCGGACATCGAGGAAATCATCCGCCGGATTTATAAGCGGGAGGTAAACATCGATGCATAGGTTCTTACATACATATAAACCGTTTGTGCGCGCTGGCATTTTGAGCTTCCTCACCTACCGCTTCAACTTCCTCTGCTATGTAATTGGGGAAATCCTTTATTGCTTTATCATGTTTTTTGTGTGGCGGGCGGTCTTTGCGTCTTCAGGCGAAAGTACATTTATGGGCTTTACCATGACAGACATGGTGGTGTTCCTTTTTATTACGTTCCTGACGCAGTTCCTTACCTCCAGTGACGGCGCGTTTGCGCTTGGTGAAGAGATACGCGACGGAAGCGTTGCCATGCGTATGATTAAGCCCGTAAGCTTTGATATGGCGTTCCTGTTTCAGGAGCTCGGCAATAAAATTATCATGATATGCTTGTTTATGCTGCCGATTATCATCGGTGTGGAAATTTACCGTTTTACGGCGGTGGGGCAGGTGATGTTCCAGCCTGTGAATTTCCTGCTTTTCCTTTTGAGCGTGACGATTGCCTACTTGGTATCGTTCTACTTCAACGTTTGCTATGGGTTCCTGGCGTTTTTCTTAAAGAACCTGTGGGGCTCGAACATTTTAAAGGAAAGCATTGTCAATTTCCTTTCGGGAGCGGTCATCCCAATTGCGTTTATGCCGCCCGTTATGCAGGGAATATTGCAGCTGCTGCCGTTTGCTTCTTTAAGCTATACGCCCGTTATGATATATATGGGCCGCTATGGTCCCGTCCAGATTTGCTTTTTCATCGGAATCCAGCTGTTCTGGCTGTTTGCGATGTGGGGAATTTCAAAGCTAATCTGGCGCGCGGCTGTCAGGCGCCTGTGCGTACAGGGAGGTTAAGCTATGGATAAATTAAACACCCTGCGCCGCATGGCGAAAATGCACCGTATTTTTATTGCGCAGGATTTTAAGCGCATGATGGAATATAAAATCGATTTTTTGACGGGCGCGGTAAGCTTTTTGATTAACCAAGCCATCAATATTGCTTTTTTATGGATTATCTTCAGCCAGATTCCAGCGCTTGCCGGATGGAGCTTTGAACAGATTGTATTTATTTATGGTTTTTCTTTGATACCAAAGGCGCTCGACCACCTGTTTTTCGACAACCTATGGGACATCGCATATTTTACTGTGCGCAAAGGCGATTTCGATAAATATCTCACGCGCCCAATCAACCCGCTGTTCCATGTCCTGGTCGAAAAATTCCAGCCGGACGCGTTCGGCGAGCTGCTCGTCGGCATCCTGCTGCTCTGCTCTGTCATCGGAGGCCTGAACATCGAATGGAGCTTTTTAAACGTCTTGCTGTTTATCTTAGTCATACCGTTTGCGACGTTTATTTATACGGGTATCAAAACCGTGACCGCGGCAATTGCCCTTTGGATTAAGCGCAGCGGCAATGTAATGCATATGTGCTATATGTGCAATGATTTCGCAAAATATCCGACCACGATTTACAACGAGGTCATCCGCGGTGTTGTTACGTTTATCCTGCCGTTTGCTTTCACCGGCTATTACCCAGCCAGCTTTTTCCTGACAGGCCAAAACCCGCTGTTTTCCATTGGAGGAACGGTGCTGGTTTCTATCGTATTATTTACTGTTGCCGTGCTTGTTTGGAACAGGGGGCTGCTTGCCTACGAAAGCGCGGGCAGCTAAACGAAGGGAAGCTTGAAATACCGGCTGAAAAGAGATGGTTTTTGTTTATGCAAATCATTGGCGAAAACATTATTTTAATCATAAGCGCGCTGCTTTCCCTTATCATGCTGCTGCTGTTCCGGCGTGTCAAAAGGAGCAGCTTAAAGCCGCCTGGCATGGCCGGAAGCATCAAAACGGCAATCAATCTGCCGTTTCGGGAATTTAAAGCCCAGGTGCGCGGCCATTTCGGCGTGCCTAAGGTATTCCTTTTCATTCTGGTGCTTTTGTTTGCGGCCGTATCGTTCCTGTTTTTACTGTACCGCTTTAACCTGGCGGCTGCCATCATCCTCTGTATTCCAAGCGCCGTTTGTATTTCTTTTCTGTTCAGTGAAATTATTTGGCTTTTGGCTTACGGGGTAAGAAAGCTGATTGTGCTTGAAAACGCATGGATGAATACCATTTTTTCCATCGTTATCGTGATTTTAATTATGGTGTTTGTCAATATTTTGTTTTTTGCTGAAATGAAATCGACGGAGACGTTCCTGCTTGCCGTCTATAATCTTGTATTCTGCTACATGGCGACGGTTGCGTCGCTTCTGCTCCTGCTGCGGGAAGCGGGGAATAAGCAGCGCAGCCTGACTTTCCGCAACCTTTGGAAATCCACATTTTTGATTATCGCGCTGTTTCTTATAATTTTATCGGCGCTGTCCTATGTTGGGGCGCTGCATTATGCGCGCGCTTTTGACGCGGCCGGGCCGCTTACCTATTTTGACCTGTTCTATTATACCTGTGTGACGTTCGCGACAGTGGGGTTCGGCGATATCGTCCCGGTAAACCTATATGCCAAGGCGGTCTGTGTGCTTACGATTGCCACAAGTATCATATGTATCACGATTCTGCTTGGCACGGTGCTATCCGTACGGGCGGGAAACCAGGAGAAGGATTGACGTAAGGGTGTGGTGGTGAAATGGTTTTGAACCCATTTATCAGTGTGGACGAAACAAGCGGCGCGCAGTATCTGACGGAGAGCTGCTCGCTCAACAGGGTGGTGCTCAGCAAGCTGCCGGTTGAGGGAATCGAGGACGGGCTTGCAGGGCTTACGGCGGATAAAATATTCAGTACGCCTTCTTTAATTGAGGAGATTATAAAAAACGCGGACGCGCTTGGTATCGACGTGGAAAGCGCCCAGCGCATGAAGCTGCCGTTCCTTTTGGAGGACCGCTTGGTTTCCGGAAACGCAGAAAACGCGGCGGTGGCCAGGGAGATTGTAAAAAAGTTCGGTTACCGGCTGGGCATGATATTCCTGGCGCTTAAAAAAGGAGAGCCGGAAAACCGGGCGGCACGCCCAGACTGGACAGACGCGCACTGGGCGTACTGGGCGCAAATAAAAACGGTAATCCTCGTCGGTGGGCTTACAAACGGCCTGCTCGGCGTGCGCTTTAAGGAATATGCGCTGGAGCTGTTCCAGGCGGCGGGTGTGGAACCGTACGATTTTGTTTTATTTGAGAACGCTTCGTTTGTCGGTATCATGGGCTGCGCGTCAAAAATCAGCAGGCCGGAGGGGCTAAGCGTAGTATTCGACCTCGGCCAAACAAGCGTCAAGCGTTGCATCGTCCGGAAATCCGGCGGAGAGCTTGCGGGAATTACAACGCTTCCTTCTCTTGAGTCGAAGTATATGAAATCTTCGTTTGAGAAGCCTGAAGAAAAGCTGGAAACGGCGGTTGCCCTCCACAAGTACCTGATGAACCTCATCCTCAGCACCTACCGCGAGGCGGAAAAAGACGGTGAGCTGAGCGATGAAATTATTGTCAGCATAGCAAGCTATACGGTTGGCGGACGGCTCAACGATAAGCGCGGCGGCTACGCAAAGCTTACGCTTTTGTGCCGCAATTATGCCGACTGCCTGTCGGAGGAGCTTTCCGGCCGCCTCAAGCGCAGGGTAAAGGTCACGCTTGTTCATGACGGCACAGCGGTAGCACTCTATTTCAGCGGCTACAAGGATGCTGTCTGCATTACCATGGGAACCGGGTTCGGCGTGGGCTTTCCTGACATTTCAATTTAAATTTTACACGGCGCCCCTGGTTTTTGGGGCGCTTTTTCTTTTGCTTAACCAGTGCGGACGGATATTTTGTAGAAAGTGCAAAGAAATCGCATCGTAACTTTGGATTGTATGTAAGAAGGAAATATTATATAATAAAGTAGATAAAAACATTGCGAAAAAATCCCAGAATCTTAGCGGATTCAGAAAATCAAGGAGTGGTTCCAATGGCTAACCGGTATTACGAAGAAAAGATTGAATGCGCACCAAGGGAGGTTCTCCGCGAGCTGCAGTCTAAACGGCTTGTAGAGATGGTGGAGCGCTGCTACAGCAATGTCCCCCTTTATAAAAAACGGTTTGATGAAATCGGCCTGCTGCCGGGTGATATTAAATCGATTGACGATGTAAAAAAGCTGCCCTTTACATACAAGGACGATTTGCGGGACAATTACCCGTTCGGCATGATTGCTGTCCCGCATGACGATTTAATCAGAATTCACGCTTCTTCCGGAACGACGGGTAAACAGACGGTCGTCGGCTATACGAGAAACGACATCGACGTTTGGGCGCAGGGCTGCGCCAGGGCGATTGTCGCCGCCGGCGGAAGCAAGTCCGACTTTGTCCACGTTTCCTATGGCTACGGATTGTTCACCGGCGGCATGGGATTGCATTACGGCGCGGAAAAGCTTGGGGCGACCGCGATTCCTGTGTCCTCCGGCAATACGAAGCGGCAGGTTACCATATTGCAGGATTACGGCTCCGACATTCTCTGCTGTACGCCGTCCTATGCGATGTACATCGGCGAAACCGCGCGCGACATGGGCATAGACACGAAAAAGCTGAAGCTGCGCGCCGGCATTTTCGGCGCGGAATCCTGGACGGATAATATGCGCAGGGAAATCGAGCAGATTCTCGACATCAAAGCTTATGATATCTATGGCCTTTCCGAAATTGCGGGTCCCGGCGTTTCCTATGAATGCTGCGAGCAAACGGGCATGCACGTCTGCGAGGATTTCTTCTATCCGGAAATCATCAATCCGGACACTGGCGAGCAGCTTCCCGACGGGGAATACGGCGAACTGGTTTTTACCTGCATCGGAAAGGAGGCGCTCCCGCTCGTCCGTTACCGTACGCGCGACGTCTGCAAGCTGTCGCATGAAAAATGCTCCTGCGGAAGAACGCTTGTCAAAATGTCGAAAACACGCGGAAGAACCGACGACATGCTTATCATCCGCGGCATCAATGTATTCCCGTCCCAGGTGGAGCATGTGCTGCTCGACCTCAAGATGCCGCCGAACTACTTAATCGTCGTCGACCGGAAAAACAACCTCGATACCATGGAGGTCCAGGTGGAAATGACGCAGGAGAGTTTTTCCGATACGGTGAAGGATTTGGAGGGGATTGAGCGCAGGATTGCATCGGCGCTCGATTCTACGCTCAACATCAGCGCAAAGGTGCGGCTCGTCGAGCCTAAAAGCCTTCCGCGCTCTGAAGGGAAGGCCGTCCGGGTAATCGACAAGAGGAACAAGTGATTTTATACATATAGTATAAACACTCGAGAATATACTAATAGAGCGAAAGGAATGATTTTATGAAAATACAACAGCTATCCATTTTTGTGGAGAACAAATCCGGCAGGCTGGCGGAAATTACCGAGGCACTCGCGCAGTCTGATATCGATATCCGCGCCATGTCCGTCGCCGATACAAGCGACTTTGGAATCCTGCGTTTAATCGTTGATAAGCCGGAGGAGGCGGTGGTCGCGTTCCGCGAGGCGGGCATGACCGTTTCGCTCACAAGCGTTATCGCCATCGGCGTGCACGACAAGCCAGGCGAGTTTGCCAAAGCGGTGCGCCTGCTTGCTGACAACGACATTGACGTGGAGTATATCTATGCGTTTATCAGCAGGGAAAAGGGCAAGGCGTTTGTTATCCTGCGCGTAAACGACGAGGACAGGGCAATCGACCTGCTCAGCAAGAGCGGCTTTACTCTGCTCACGGCAGAAGAAATACATGGCATGTAGTAAAAAACACCCCGGCGGAATTACCGCCGGGGTGTTTTATATGTATTTGCTTTATTTTTCAGTTTGTAAAAAACGGTTCATTAGGGTATGGCCTTTTTCAATAAACACACCTGTTTTTGCGGCATTTTCCTCATCAAACAGCACAACGCCGCTTTCCCTTTCCTGGCTGCTTCGGTAAAGCAGGTAGGGGACGGGGTCGCTTATGTGTGTCCGTATGGACAGCGGGGTGGGATGGTCCGGCAGTACAAGGAGGCTGTAGTCGCCCAGCTTCTTCATTTCTTCCACGAGCGGCGCGAGTATATGCCTGTCAATCAGCTCGATTGATTTGACCTTGTTTTCGACTTCCCCGCGGTGTCCGCATTCATCGGGCGCTTCTATGTGGATATAAACGAAATCCTGCCCGGCTTTCAGCTCCTGTACGGCGGCTTCGAGCTTTCCATCAAAGTTGGTATCGATATACCCTGTGGCGCCGGGAACGTCGCAGGTGCGCATTTTGGCGCAGATGCCGATACCCTTGAGCAAATCCACAGCCGAGACGACCGAGCCCCTGAGTCCAAACTTGTCTTCAAAGCTGTCGAGCTTGGGCTTCTGCCCCTCGCCCCATAGCCATATAGAGTTGGCGGGACGTTTGCCGTTTTGAATCCGCTTTACGTTGACCGGATGGTTACGCAGCAGTTCGTGGCTTTTAACCATTAGCGTGAAGAGCTTCTGCGCGTTTTCGCCCTGCGGGGTGTACTCTTTGATTTTTTTGCCGGATATGTCATGCGGGGGAGTGAGTACGCCTGGATGTGGGTCGCCCTTGGCCCAGACAAGGCAGTGGCGGTAGCTTACACCGCTGTAAAATTTGAATTCGTTGTTCCCGAGCATCAGCTGTAAGTAATGGACGAGCTGGGCGGCCTCTTCGGTAGAAATATCATCCGCGCAGTAGTCCACCATGGTTTTCTCTTCATATTTTTCTTCGTCGGAGAGCGTTACGAGATTACAGCGCAGCGTTACATCGTCGTCCTTCAGGCTGATTCCGATGCTCGCGGCTTCAAGCGGTGAGCGGCCCGTATAATAAACCGCGGGGTCGTATCCCATAACGGAAAGGTTTGCGACGTCGCTCCCCGGCTTTAAGCCGTCGGCGACCGTCTTGACAAGGCCAACCTCCGATTTTTCCGCAAGCTCGTTCATGCATGGCTTTTCCGCGGCAGCCATCGGCGTTTTGCCCTGAAGCGCTTCCACGGGATAATCCGCCATGCCGTCACAAAGTACTACGGCGTATTTCATATATATCACCTTACCTTTATAAATTAGATGATGCAGCATTTTAAAAAATGTTTTTGCTGGCGGGGACAAAGCCATCGCAAGCAAAACCAGCACCGCTTTTCCGTGGCTAAATAAAAATATTTGATTGCCGTGTATAAAAAGCATGCATTTATTATATACTTCTTTTATGGGCGAATCAATACCGGATGCGGGCAGAAAAATGTAAAAAATTCGGCAAAAGGTATTGACATTTTTTTTGAAAACGATATAATAGTTATTGCTGTTTAGTGATGCGGAATTGTGTAATGGTAGCACGGCAGACTCTGACTCTGTTTGTCTGGGTTCAAATCCTAGTTCCGCAGCCAATAAAATAAGCTCCGATAAAACCTGTCGGAGCTTATTTTTCAAATGTTACATAGCACGGGATGTAGCGCAGTTTGGTAGCGCGCTTCGTTCGGGACGAAGAGGCCGCAGGTTCAAATCCTGTCATCCCGACCACAAAGACCGCTTATTTAGCGGTCTTTTTCTTTTTGTGTTGCATTTCGTGTTGCATAAGGCCTTCAAAGTGGTCAAATACAACCTTGTTTGTTTCCTGCGTTTTATCGCTTAGAGTATGCCTATACACCTGTTTGAGCGGCGCGTCTGACGACCATCCGCTGCGCTCCATAATGTATTGGTCGGGTATACCGAGCGCGTGCAGGATTGATGTGTGGTAGTGGCGCAGGGAGTGGAATTTAAAATGCGGAATGCCGTTTTTGGCTAGCAGCCGCTTGAATCCATTTGTAATGTGGTTGGGATTGAAGTTTGGTGCCCAGCCTTTTATCTCTTTGAATATCGCTTCGGGAAACTTAACGAGCCTGTCCCCGGCGTAGCTCTTCGGCGGTTTAATTACCCAATCGCCGTTATCATCCTGCACCATTGCGTTACATACGTGTATCGGATTATCCTCCGTGTCCGTTTTGTCCAGCCCACATATTTCGCTGCGGCGAAGAGAACCAAACGCCGCGAGCAGGATAGGCACGTATAAATCTGTTTCGCGTGCCGCCTCCATTATTACCTTTATATCGCCGTCTGTGGGCACGTAAATTTTAGGCTTAGTCTTTTGTGGCAAAGTGGTTTTCAGCCGAAATTCGGGCAAATACGCGTCAAGCGTAGCAGATAGAAGGCCGTGCATGTTGCGTACTGATTTCGGGGAGTGCGTTTTTGCCTCCCGGTTGATTTCCTTCTGGATCATCTCTTGCGTGAGCTTGCTCAGCGGGATGTTCATTACATTCTGCAAATCGCGCGCCCTGGAACGTTTGTATTCGCGGACCGTGGAGGGAGACAATACCGTATCTTTACTTTCTATGTACTTGTCCATTGCTTCGCCGACCGTCATATTGGCCGCTTCGCGCTGCGTCTTTAGGGAGTAAGCAGCGGCTTGATATTCAACGTCCTTTTTTGACGGCCCTGTGAAAGACTTGTATTTACGTTTTCCGTCCGCGTCTTTACCGATATAAAGCAATACGCGATAATTACCAGACGGCAACTTTTTTGCAGTAGCCATATTGTCCTAACCTCCTAAAAATGGGCGCAACGAAGCCCTGTTGATTTAACAGGGCAGAAATGGTACAATATGGTTGCGATTCATATCGTGCCGTTCAGCCCTGCTGTACGGTAGCCGCTCTTTCCTGTTGCAGCAGGGGAGGGCGGTGTTTTTATTTACTCAATCGTTATGTATTGTGCTTCAAGATATGGAATAGTCATGTCGTTACCCATTACTGTTTCATACGTTTTTGTTCCTTTTATGGTGCCGTACATGTTTATAATATCATCTTCCAAAATTCTGCTTTCTGAATCGCTTTTTCGGGTATATTCAACGTAAACAGTATCGCTCCAGATACCTTCATCAATATACTCAAAAGCTTCATAGGTGACATTAACACGGAGAACGACAAAATCACCGCTTTCCTGAACTTGGACTACTTCGCCTCTAAACTTAGCGGGCTTGCCCTCGTAGTTTTTGGGGTTGCGGGCGATATCCTTATAGGAATATTCTTTGCAGCTATTAATGAAGTCTTGCTTTGCTTCTTTTTCTTTTTTCGCTTGTTCCTCGGCTGCTTTTTTTTCAGCTTCTTTGCGTTTGTTCATTTCTGAGTTATAGCTGTTTTTTGCATCTTTTCCGCTGACTATCAATACTGCGTCCTTTATATAAAGGTTCCCAAGCATCTTATCATCCACACGTCCGGCCACAGTCACGTATTCTTCTTTTTTTAAGTCGTCAGTGCTGGCAAGTTCAACGGAAACAGAATTTATGCCGGAAATACCTTCGGTAAATAATAACCTATTATCATTTATCGAACTGATTTTTCCGCTAAACTGTACATACTTATCAGTATATTTATCGCTGTTTTCATATACAGTTAAATAATCTATTTTCGTTACATCTTTGGGTAGAGTAGGTGCTTCGGTTGTTTCACCGGAACCATTGCCGGATACATTGTCAGATACGTTTGACGAAGCTCGAGTTTGGAAAGCGCTACTACTATCTTTGTTTTTACCGCCATTAACAATGCCACTGATTATGCCTATAAGAACCAAAGCGCCTAAAACAATCAGCACAATTTGCCACGGTTTTAGCTTTTTCTTTTGCGGAACGGGAGCTTGTAAGTTCGACATATTGCCGAAAGATTCAAGAACCTCGTTGTGATATTCTGCCCCTGCTGGAAATCCACATTCAGGACAAAAATTCCCGCTTTCATAGTCGCAACCGCATTTGTTACATTTCATAATTTCATTCCTCCGATATTTATATACTTGCAGAATTTGACATTTCTCTACAAAGCATATATAATTATTTCGTCGAAGGAGTGACATGCCTTCACAATACCTTTATTCAGGCCGTTGCGAGTGCCAGCTCGCAGCGGTCGTTTTTTGGCCTATAGCCGTTTCCATAATTTGGTATTTTATGTATAATACACTTAAAAAATTACCAAACATCACAGATTTGCTACCAAACTTACCAACCCCCTTTAATTCTTAATCCCAACGTGCTATATTTTATTCGACAAAAAACGACAAAGATTATGTTTTCTGATGTGCAAATTTATCAATTAGCATAATTTACTAAACAGTTTGCTAAATTCTGTTGCTATTTTGCCATCAGAAGCGTCTATTAAGTAAAAGCAATAGGAGGGATAGTAATATTTTACTGTTCCGTAAAAGGGACAGCATATCGAAAACGCATTGATTAAATAGAACACATGTTCTATAATGGTTAATAGACAAGGAGTTGGAGGATGTACAAATGGATGTTAAGGAAATCAAAAAAGAAGAAAAAAGAGATCTGCAGTTTAAAATAATACTTTGCCTCGCAGACAATGAATTGAAAAACCTAATTAAATGCATACTTGAAGAGTTTAGCGATTATCAATTATAGATTGGATTAGGTTCAAAAAGTTTTCTTTTTCAGTTGCTGTTAATTTACTGAAAGCTTTGAAAAGTTGCTCGTCTTTTTTTGACATGGCGGGTAACTCATCTTCGCGCACCAAGTCATCTAATGTTGTGTGAAAATATCTACATAACTTGATTAAAGTAGAAAGCTTTATGTTGTCGGTGCCTTTTTTATAGAAACCATCAATTGTTGTGTAAGGAATTCCGCTTTCTTTTGATAACGTGCTTTTATTTATTCCTTTCTCCCGCATTAAAGAATCGAGTTTTTCCGTGAAATTCATAGTTTTCCCTCCTTACGGTATAAACAATAGCACATAAATCAAAACAAATCAATAATTTTTTACCCCGTGCCGTAAAAAAACGTTGACTTTTTACGACACGGGGTATATTATATACCTGTAAGTTACCTTATGGGGTAAATTGGAGGTGATAAATATGTTTGATAACCTTAAAAAAGCACTGCAAGAAAAGCACATAACCATACCCATGTACGCAAAAATAATTGGAGCTTGCGAATCTTCAACTCGGCACAAATTAAATGGTGAAACTGAATTCACTTATTCTGAGATAACCGCTACCTCGGAATTTTTCCCAGAATATAGGCTTGAATGGCTTTTTAATTCAGGCAACCAGAAATCGGCTTAGTTAGATTATTATTAAATTAAACTGTTTAACCCTAGTAGCATGATTTGTGCACAACCACGACAGTCTTCTTCTGCTCTGTGATACAAAGCTGGGGAATAACCGATTTTATCAAGTACAGTTTTCAATTTGTAATTCTCCAGCCCCGGTAAAAGCTTTTTTGCTATGGAAATTGTATCAACGTAATTCCAATAAACTTCTATGCCCAAACGTCGAGCAGTAGTTTCTAAAAAGCCGACGTCGAAGTTTGCATTGTGTGCAACTAAAATTTTACCAGACAAAAACGACAAGATTGTCGGAAGTGATTGCTCAATAGAAGGTGCATCCATAACCATTTGATTGTTTATCCCGTTTATATTTGTCGCAGCAGTCGGAATGGGGATGTGGGGGTTAATAAGCATAGTTAATCTTTCGCATTCCTGCCCATTGACGTATCTAATCCCGGAAAACTCTATGATTCTGTCATTGAGCCTATCTAAACCTGTAGTTTCAAGGTCTATAGCTATAAATTCAGAGTACGAAGGTTCTAACCACTTTTTATTAAAGATGCTGACGATTCTAGATTTTCTTTCGCATAAAATCGCGCGGTACTCTGTGTATCGATCATTTAACTTCTGCAACCGCAAAACTTCGTCCTCTGTGCTCTTCCATAAGTTATCAAATTTTGTTTTTTCGTTATTTGCAACACAGCCATACTTAATAAAAAGGTCGGCTTTTTTAAGCCTTTGCATCTTCATACGTAAATAAAACAAGTTGTTGGAGACCTCGTACTCGCTCGTTGTGGTTCGGCCAAATGGGGCCTGGAATCGAGTATAGCGCCGAAACTTGTCTTCTGCTTTTTCTGTAATATCGAAAAGATAAATTTTTTTATATGTCTCACTGGATTCCGGAAAGCAATTCAAAACAAAATCCTTGAGTAAATTATTCGCCACTCTCTCCATTCGCTTTTGATATTTTTTTTTGAGTTTAATTTCACGGTGAGAATTTGAAACCAAATGTTTTTTTAATTGAAAACAGGCAATAGCCAAAAGACAACATTTATACTCGAAAATTTCATGTGTGTAATATTCGTAGTTCCCATCTGTCACCGGGCGGTCAACCGTAAAAAAATCCATGTCTGCACTCAATTCAGAAGGATGGAGGGGAGTTACGATTGCATCAAGTAATTCATCTATTATTTCAATTCCATCCAACGTATCCAAATCAAGCGTTGGTTCGTTATATTGTTCTGGTTCTGCCGCTAATTTTTGATTACAAAGGTCAATGCTTTTCTGTATCCCGCCGGTATATTCATCATAGGATGGGCGCAGTGTTACATCGCCGGAATCGCAATAGGGTTTAAGCCCGGCACAAAGCTCTAGCGCTCGCGTCAACAACCCGCGCGCCTCAAGATATGATTCACTGCTTTCTGCTTTTTCAACTAAGGAGTTAATTTCCTCAGTGAGTGCAAAAATTTTCTTTTGTTCTTGCTCATTCACAAAATCACCGCCTTATTTAATTATTTTATCTTATTAGCTTTAATAAGGCAATTGTTTGTCGAAAAAACAATTAAAAAAGGACGGCCCCAAAACCGGAGCCGCCGCAGAATAATAAATCAGCGTAGGGGAGAGAATTATGGAACGCGAACAAACAACAATCCGCCTGCCTGCCGAACTGTTAGAGCTGTTACAGCAAGAGGCGGATAAGATGGAAAAGCGCTTTAAAAAACCTTTATTCTGAGAATTCATCATTAACAATTTTGCCATCCAGTATTGTTCCTGATACATTCGCACCAGTAAATACTGTGCCTTTTAGTTTAGCCCCTTCAAGCTTAGCTCCATTTAAAATTGCGCGGCTAAAATCAGCCCATCGCAAATCAGCGTCACGTAAATCAGCGTTTGTCAGGTTAGCTTCTATAAAAACAGCACCACAAGCTTTTATACCGCGCATATTAGCGCCAACTAAGTTTGCTTTTGTAAGATTAGCTCCGTTGTTTCCCATTAAAAAATCCACGGGAACTTCAAAGTAATCGGCAAGAGAGCAAAGCACTTCAAAGCTGGGAGAACGTTTACCTTTTTCGAGCAGCCGTACTGCTTCATCGGTTACTCCCAAATATTCACCGAGAGCGGCAAGGGATACGCCTTTTTGCTTCCTGAGTAATTCAAAACGCTGTGAAAAATTTTTTCTGAAATCCATAAATACACCTCTTGACAATCCAACTTAAAGTTGGTAAGATGTAGATACCAACTAAAAGTTGGAATCTAGGAAAGGAAGAACAATGGAACGAATGATAAGACAAGAGCGAATAAACCGGGGATGGTCGTGCGAGTACGTAGCTGAAAAAACCGGGCTAACCTCAGAGGCTATACGGTTAATAGAAACCGGAGAAAGAAACCCTTCTTATCCCGTTCTTGTCAAACTGGAAGACCTCTTTCACATGAATCATCGCGACTTGTTCGGCGCGGCAACGCCGGACAAGACAAAAGAGCCTGACGGCAATCAGGCTGAATGAGTACAAGAAAATAATACCACGACCAACCCTTTAAGGTCAAGCAATCAAAACATCATAAAGGAGATGAAAACGAATGCCAAAAGTTAAAGCTTTAGGTACGCAACAAAAAGCAAAGCAGGACGCAGCAAAAAATTTAAAGGCGAATCTTGCGTATTATGCGGCCTTACACGGGTTTGATAACCACGAACTGACAACAATAAGTGGAATCAGTGTAGCAACGTTTTACCATCGCTTACAAGACCCGTCAGCGTTTAGGCTCATAGAGCTTATCAGGCTCGCGCAGGCCTTTAAAATTCCTGTGACTCGGCTGCTGGGTGAGAATGACACAGCATCGCAGAGAGGAGGTGAACCATAATGAGTAAAACAAAGACGCTTGTATCCAGCTGTTGGTACGCTGTCAGGCATCGCGTTATCCCGTTTCTGGGTAAAAACGCTTTTGCATTGCTAACTGTCGCGTTTTTTATTTATCTTTACGGAATCTGTGGCGGAGTTGATATATGGCGGATTACAGACAGAGAGGCATTTATCCGTATTTTAGCGAGCTTTGGCGTATGGCTTTTGAGCTTGGCGGTCGTAATGATAGTCAAAGGCTTTTGGGCCTCTTACACAGAAAAAGCCGCCCCCGGCGCTGGTAACACCGAAGGCGGCAAAGAAAAATAACCTATTTACAGTATAGCAAACCTTTACGGTTTGTCAAGGAGGAAAACACAATGCAAGTAGGAGATTTTGTAAAAGGCTTACCGAGCAGCGATAGCTATATAATCAATGAAGATATGACAAAGGGCGTTGTAACGGAGGTTAACGACGACAATATTAAAGTCAAAATCATCAATCACGAAAGAGGTTGTACAGGTGTTTTTAGCGTCCGTGCAAAAAATATTGAAATTATCGGTCACATCAAGAAATTTAACAAAACCGAAGTGCTCGACCTTCTGGCGAGCGGCTGTAAAAAAGCAATATTAGATTACGACCTCACGGGCGCAGACCTCACGAACGCAAACCTCAGGGACGCAGACCTCAGGGGCGCAGACCTCAGGGGCGCAGACCTCAGGGGCGCAGACCTCACGAACGCAAACCTCAGGGACGCAGACCTCACGGGCGCAGACCTCAGGGGCGCAGACCTCAGGGGCGCAGACCTCACGGGCGCAGACCTCACGAGCGCAAACCTCAGGGGCGCAGACCTCAGGGGCACAGATATTGACTTTTCGTGTTATCCATTATGGTGCGGCAGCCTTGGGCTTAAAGCGGATAAACGTCTTGCCTGTCAGCTTGCGTATCACTTGTGCTCGATGCAGTGCGACGATGCCGAATACATAAAAATGCGTAATTCAATTTTGGGATTTGCAAATAAGTTTCATAGGGTAGACGAATGCGGAGAATTGAAACCTATTAAGGAGGAAGTAGCATAATGAACCGAAAGACAGAACAGTTAAACGTATGCAAAGCAATGCTAGATAGTTCGCGGAATGTAGCATACTGCGAATTACCAAACGACACAATAGCCGTAACAACAGACGGCTTTAGCTGCTACGTGCTTTCAAAAAAGGAACTGATTTTTGATTTATCAAATCTGAAAACAGCCGACTTTTCATCGTATTTTGAGGAAAACGAGAAGCAGGAGCCACTTACATACACAGGCATAACAATGGAATGCGGTTTTCAGCGTGACATGCTTGTTGAGCTGAAAGGGAAAAGCTTTGTGACCTATGCGCGTAAGTCTCATTTCAATAAGTTCAAAGGGTATAACCTATATTCAGAATCGCCATGTGACGCAATTATCGCAAAAGACGACTTAGGGCAACAGGTAGGGCTTTTCCTCCCGGTGCGCAATCCCAGGCAAGACGAGGAAGGTGAATCCTGATGTACGGCTTAGAAACAGCACAGAGGCAATACGACGCGCAATATCCTGAAAACGAGTTGCCGGATGTTTTAACTTGTTCCGTTTGTGGCTTTGAAGAACCGCGCGAAGACACATACACGGTTGACGGAGAAATCATGTGTGAAGGGTGCTTTGACGATTTTTGCGCTGAAATGTACGACGAGCACGGAACAGTTTTTTTTGAAGAACACAAAGAAGAATACGCTAAAGATTGGTTTGAGAATCTTGAAGACAAAGAGCAGAAGATAATCATTCTTTCGGCGTATGAAAGATATTTGAGAGAAACAGAAGAAGATAAACTGCACGGGTGCTCATGTACCAGTATATTCGAGCAGAGACAAATAAAAGGTTTTTGCTTGCGCCACGGAGATTGGAAAGATTACATTAAGCGCGTTGAATGCGTTGAAGAAAACAAGGAGTAATTTGTATGACTTATGAAGATATACAAAAGGCAAATGGACTAATTCAAAAAACGCAAATCAAAGGAAAGGATTACGCAGAAGTCAATCAGAGAATAAAAGCCTTTCGCTCTGTGTGCCCTAATGGAGCAATAGAAACGGAGTTAATCAAAGACGATGGAGAAGTCTGCATGATGCGTGCAGTTGTGAAGGATGATTCAGAACGCATTCTTGGCACTGGCATGGCCTTTGAAGTAAAGGGCGGCTCTTACATAAACAAAACCTCTTATATTGAGAATTGCGAGACATCCGCTGTGGGAAGGGCTTTAGGCGTGTGCGGCTTTGGTATTGATACGAGCGTAGCAAGCGCGGAAGAGGTTACTAACGCCATTGCACAGCAAGAAGCGTCTAAACCTATCAACGACATTAAAAAAACGGCGTTACTGGAGGAATTGCACCGCGTCGGATGGCCTGTAAATGACATGCTAGAATATCTGCGCAAAAAATATCCGAACGTACCGTTTAAAAGCATAAACGAGATTACAGAAGCACAGTTTGCGCCACTTGCTGCTATGCTTCGCAAAAAGCCAGATTGCAGTGCATCGGAGAATGAAAATGGCTGAATCAATAATGCAGGCTGCGAAAGAGTGCTATTTGACCAAACGAACTGACAATCTACATAAACACCACATATATGAAGGCTCAGGCCGTCGCAAGTTGTCAGAAAAATACGGCTGCTGGGTGTGGCTCACGGGAGAGCGGCACAACCAGTCAAATTATAGTGTGCATTTTAATAAACCGCTTGATTTGCGCCTGAAACGCGAATGTCAACAAAAATTTGAAGAAACACACAATAGGGAAGATTTTATAAAGATATTCGGGAGGTCGTATTTATGAGTGGTCAAGATTTAATGATTGATTTACAAGGTAAAATCCAACTGCTCGATAAGGCATTAGAACAGCTTAAACACCGTGGCAGAACATATGCAGAATCAGAGCAAAATTACCGCGTTGAGTTGTCAAAGAAAATCTTGTTAGAGCGCGACAAAGGAACGCCGGTAACAATTATCAGTGACGTTTGCAGAGGCGATGAAGAAATTGCAAAACTGAAATTTATGCGTGATGTAGCGGAAACAACATTCAAAGCTGCACTAGAAGCAATTAACGTGTATAAGCTCCAGATTAAAGTTCTGGAAAACCAGATAGACAGAGAGTACAGGGGGTAAACCATGAACAAAGTTATCTTAATGGGACGGCTCACCGCTGACCCGGAATTAAAGACTACGCCATCGGGCGTATCGGTTACGAGTTTCGGTATGGCGGTAGACCGCAGATACGCGAAACAAGGCGAAGAACGGCAAACGGATTTCATCAATATCGTATGCTGGCGGCAGAAAGCAGAATTCGTTTGCAAGTATTTTGTAAAAGGCCAGCTGATTGCGCTTGAAGGTTCTATCCAACAGCGCCAGTACCAGGACAAAAACGGAAACAACCGTACGGCTTTTGAAGTGGTAGCCGACAACGTGTACTTTACAGGCGATAAACGGGGCGCAGGGGAGCAAACAGGCGCAGAGCCTAACGTATATACTCCAATCACAAAAAGCTTTACGCAGAGCAATTTTGAGGATGCTTATACAGACGAAGACGACTTGCCTTTCTAAAGGAGTGATAGCGGATGGACATTAAAGACTGGATTCCGGATGGAAAAGAAAACGCAGTTACACGCGAAGAGCTGCGCAAAATCACTGGATATACTGACCGCGAAATTAGAGAAATGATTGAGCGTGAGCGGCGCAACGGACACGCAATTCTTTCATCTCCGGCTGTTTCTGGCTACTGGCAAACGGATGATATAGATGAAATTGAACGCTTTATTAACGCCTTAGACCGCCGCCGCGCGTCCGAAGCAAAGAATCTTATCAAACTTCGTGAAAGGGTAGCAAAAGCGAAGGGTTATAAGGTTATCCAAGTGAAAGCGCACACACGCGCCATAAAGCGAACGGTTTTTGAATAAACCGAACAAAAGCGACTAAAAGCGGGTGGTTAATTTGGCAAAGGAAGAAAAGAATAAAGCGTTCTTGATGTATTACGAGTACAAAGAATATATCAGTCTGCTGCCCGATGATGAAAAAGGTAAATTGCTCATGGCGCTTATTGCGTACGCAGAAGATGGAATTGAGCCTTCTTTTACCGATGGGTTATTGATGTGTTTCCATTTTATAAAAACACGGATAGACCGCGATAACATGCGATATTTAAAGCAATGTGAAACAAATAAAACCAACGGAAAAAAGGGTGGAAGGCCTTCCAAAAAGCAAACGGTTTCTACGGAAACCGAACGGTTTTCTAAAGAACCGAACGAAAGCGAAAAAAACCTAAATATAAACCTAAACTTAAATAAAAAGAATAATAAAGAGAATATGTCAACACAAGAAAAACCTGACACGCTAAATTATGAGAATATATTTTCCTTGTTTAACACGATATGTACAGACCTACCGCGTGTAGAACGCTTAACTGATGCGCGAAAGCGAAGAATAAAAACTGCCGTAAAAGCGTTGAAAGGCGATTTTAAATCATTCTTTGCTAAAGTTCAAGCGTCTGATTTTCTAACAGGGCGTGAAACCAATTGGAAAAGTAATTTCGATTGGATTTTAAATTCAAACAATCTTGTGAAGATTCTCGAAGGCAATTATGACAACAGGAGGGAGAAGCCTTATGCCGCAGGAAATACACCAGAGCGTGCTGGAAGCTTTGCGGAAGAGAAAAAATACGGTGAATACTTCTGACGATTTAGCGGCCTACGAGCAGCGGCGTGTCGATTACATGAACCAGACGGGCGGCGTATTAACCGGATATGATTGTCAGGAATGCCGTAACAAAGGAATTGTATACTACCTCAACAAAGATGGTTATCTGTGCCATCGTGAATGCGATTGTATGGGAACGCGCAGGGCGTTACAGCGTATCGAAAAAAGCGGATTGAAGCAGACGCTTGATTCACAAACCTTTGAATCGTTTGACGTTACTCAACCGTTTCAACGGCGAGCAAAGGCCCTCGGAAAGCAATTTCTTGATGATTGTTACGGGAAATGGTTTTTCTTTGGCGGTCAGGTTGGCTGTGGCAAAACGCATTTATGCACTGCGATTGTTGGGGAGTTTATCAAACGCGGCTATGATGCCCGTTACATGTTATGGCGGGATGATGTAGTCAGAATAAAAGCAAACGCAAATTCGGACGATTATAACGTGCTTTTAGACCCGTTTAAAAAAGCCAAAGTCTTGTACATTGACGATTTTTTTAAAACCGAGCAAGGAAAAAAGCCCAGCACCGCAGAAATAAACGTAGCGTTTGAGTTGCTGAACTACAGGTACAATGACCGGGATTTGATTACTTTGATTTCATGTGAGAGGGACACAAACGCTTTGCTTGACATTGACGAGGCGGTAGGGAGCCGTATTTACCAGCGGTCAAAAGAATATTGCTTGTGCATCGCGCCGGACGCGAACAAAAATTACAGGCTTTTATAGAGGGGAGTGCCGGAATGAACAAGTACAGGAACAAAAAGGTCGTTGTAGACGGAATCACTTTTGACAGCAAAAAGGAAGCAGCGCGATATAAGGAACTGCGAATGCTCGAACGTACAGGAA